>ENA-UPXM01000368-UPXM01000368.1-activated-sludge-metagenome-genome-assembly--contig:-NODE-368-length-67011-cov-15.485722_pt1 | contig 67011 bp, 57 predicted proteins | sample MGYA00238178_ERZ772708 | MGnify/ENA primary metagenome ERZ772708 (study PRJEB29002, sample SAMN05720212) | activated sludge metagenome | isolation source: anaerobic digester from wastewater...
TATATATTTGTCCATGGTTTAATTCCTCTAAACTATTATAGCAATAATGTAAATCGTTATTAGCGCCTTTTGCTAAACTTCTTGTCTTTTTATTTTTGCTAAGATATATTTACGTTTGTGTCAACAAAAGCAACAAGTTTATTATTTATATAATAGATTGTAAAATTATTAGTGAAGGTAAGGCAGATGAAATTACACAAAAATAAGTCAGTAAAAATCTTAACGTTAATAGGAAGCCTCAGCCTCCTATCTATCATTTTTGCGGGGGCAAGCAGTTATTTCTTCGATTCCAAATCGGTTTCGGCATTAGGAACATACCGCTCTTCGACCCCGACAACAATTGACCCATCCAACGCCACTGACGCACAAATTAGATCTTATTATAGTTCTTTGAATGGTCTTTCCATCAATGAAAGAAAAGGCAATAATCTTTTAAAAAATCTAAAGCCGATTTTGGCAAGCGGCAGTTATTATTACTCATACGCTAAAACATGGGATGTATTTATGATTACGGACCGTGATTGGGTTCAATCTCCATTAGCTTCATATAGTGGATATTCTTATAATGATAATCCTTATGTAAGACTTCTATATAGAAACGACAATGGCACTCCGACCGCTGCGCATTTTAACGATACACATGGCACATATATTGACCGTGAACATGTTTGGCCACAGTCAAGAGGCTTTGGCGCCGATACTGCAACAGGGCCAGCGGGCACCGACGTCCACCACTTAATACTCGGTGACAGCGTCAACAATCAACATGGGCATAGCAACTATGCTTGGGGTGATGAAGATCACGGAATAACGCCGACTCCAATCGGAACTGTAGCAAGATATAACAACACCGGTATCCGGTGGAAGGCAACAGATAAATTTGGTGGCAGTGACAATATTTATGAGCCGCAAGATTCTGATAAGGGCGACATTGCTCGCGCCGTCTTCTATATGGCCGCAAGATATAACAACTGGGCAGGAACCACCGGGGCAATCTCAAACTTCGAACCTTTCCTTCAAGTCACCGATGAAATTTATGATAGTGGCGAAGGCACCGTTTATTCTACTGATACAACACCTATCAATATGGGGATACTTTCCACTCTTCTAAAATGGCATGAACAAGATCCGGTTGATAGTTATGAAATCCATCGCAATAACCTGATTTATTATAATTTTCAAAACAATCGGAATCCGTTTATTGATTTCCCGGAATGGGTTGATGCAGTATATGGTTCTGAAGGCAAATATGCAACTCCCGCCAGCGATGTTATTAATGGCTATAATCAAACTAATATTTTAATTACGAACATAACACTGAATCATGAGACGCTTACTTTAACCTCTGGGGGTTCAACGGCGACGCTCAGCGCCGACATTCTTCCAGTTGATGCCACTAATAAGAATTTAAACTGGACATCAAATAATGAGGCCGTTGCTATCGTTAGCAACGGAGTGGTTACCCCACTAGGCGTCGGAACGGCAACCATAAGCGCTGCGGCAACCGATGGGTCGGGTGTGAGCGACACCTGCCAAGTGACAGTCGTTGCCGAATATGAGAAAGTTCTTGAATATATTGAAGTAACGAATTATAGCGGAACCGCCTCATTCGGTTCAACTTATAACACGGATGGTATTGTTGTCACCGCTCATTACGATGATTACTCTTCTGCCACAGTAAGCGGTGAGGCAACAATCAATGAACCTGACACTTTAATCCTTGGAGAACAAACCATCAGTGTTACTTATGGTGGAAAAACGACCTATTACATTGTCGATGTAACAAACGAAGGCGCGGTTTTTGCTCCGAGTCAGGCAACCGATCTCATCATCTCTGAATATATCGAAGGTTCAAGTAGCAATAAATACATAGAAATTTACAACAAAACGGGTGGCGAAATTGATTTATCGGATTACAAACTTCAATTATTCTCAAATGGTGCAAGCAGTCCTTCTGGCAATATCACCCTTTCTGGTACTTTGAATGATGGAGCAGCGAAGGTCTATAAAAATAGCAGTGCCACCTTATCTTTACCAACAGGAGTTTCTGCCGAAATAAATTCTGCCGTCAATTTCAATGGCAATGATGCCGTTGCTCTATACAAAATATCAACATCGAGTTTCGTTGATATTTTTGGCGTAATCGGCGTCGATCCAGGCTCGGCTTGGAGCGGCGGCGGCGTTACGACAGTTGATGTCACTCTTGTTAGAAAATCATCGGTATCATCAGGAATTACGACGAACCCGGAAACATTTGATCCTTCTGCTGAATGGGTTCAATACGCCACTGACACGGCTTCATATCTTGGCTCTCACACCATGACTTTACCGCTTGCGGTAACCGACTTAGATCAAGCTGAAGCTTGGGCAACTTATTTCTTAAACGAGACCTCTACTCAATGTCAGTTGCTAGCACCGCAAGACGAAGACGACTGGTTAAGACTTGAAGATGAGTACGATTATATGACTGTTGCTGCGAAAGCTTATTATACGGAAGGCGGAGCCACGAGCATCATAATAAGTGCCATCGCCCGTTATCAAGCCATCATCAGCGCTCATCTGGAAAACGAACCATTCATCGCTGGCTTGCCTACAGGTACTTTTGTATCAATTTCTACTGATAGCATCGAAAAAACGACACTAATCATTCTTGTGCTTGTCTCCGGAATTGGTTTAGCATTTTTCCTTGTTCTAGTAGCAAAGAATAAAAAGAATTCAAAAGAAGTCTAGGCATATCGACATTCGAAATACTGGCTTACGCCCCATAATCAAGAGGTAGGAATGAATATTGCATCAAAACATCACACACTTGGATTAATATCCACTTTCGTTCTCGGCACATTGTTCATAATCGCGATTCCCGCGACCATCATTGCTAATAGCCCAAAGCCTCAGGAAGTTACGGCTGTGACAGTAATTACGGCAAAATCCTCAGACCAATATATTTCCAATTACTACTCAACTATAAGCACTAGTCAAAGCGGTTTGCCTTTAGCCTCAAGTCTTGAAAGTCGTCTTCAAGCGGAGAGAAATAATTCTTTTTCATATGGCTCTTTGCAGACGACCGCTTTTCCTTATACCGATGTTGATCCCTTACGGCCCACCGGTGGCTACATAGTCAGCTTTTATTCAGGGACGCCCGTATATGGCTATACCGGCATGAATAAAGAGCACACCTGGCCGAAATCCCACGGTGGAGGATATATCGAAAACGATCCGCACATGGTTCGGCCGACATTAACAAGCGAAAACTCGGCAAGAGGTAATAGTTATTATGCCGAATCGCCATCTGATGGATGGGATCCCGCTTCGTTTAATAACGAAAAGTATCGAGGTATCGCGGCCCGCATCATCTTTTATGGTGCGGTTATCGGCTATACCGAAGGTCTCCGGCTTGAGGATGTCGGCTTTGTCTCCGGCGCTGGTAACGGCGGAGAAATGGGCAAGCTCAGCGACTTGTTAAGATGGAATCTTGAATATCCGATTGATCAAACTGAGATAATTCGAAACGAAACGTTAGATATATCTCTTAATTATAATCGAAATCCTTTTATTGATGATCCTTCATACGCCTGCCGCATCTGGGGCAGCACAAACTCCACAACACAAAGTATATGCGCAAGCCAAAATGTTGAACCGACCGCAATCGCTCTTTCGCCTAGTTCAGGCACTGTCAACATGGGCTCGACTCTAGAGTTAACGGTCAGCGCAACGCCCTCAAATGCCGACAAGAGTGTCACTTGGTCAACCGCAAATTCTGCTATTGCGACAGTAAGCGGAGGAATTGTAACACCGGTGGGAGTCGGCCAGACGACCATCACCGCCACTTCGACCCGAAATACGAACATTAAAGGCACGGCAACTATCACGGTAACAAACATCCCGGTATCCGTAACTTCGGTCAGTTTAAATAAATCAACAGAAAACATTACGGTTGGCAGTACAACGACATTGACGGCGACGGTTTTACCCGCTAACGCTTCTAATAAGACGGTATCTTGGTCATCGAGCAACACTAGTGTTGCGTCCATTAATTCTGCGACCGGGCTCATAACTGGTCTATCAGAGGGCACATCGACAATAACGGTCACAACCGCTGACGGAAATAAAACGGCGACATGCTCGCTTTCGGTCACTCTTCCTTCTGGGGAAGATACATATACAAAAGTCACGAGTATATCTGACATAAGTGCAGACTATCAATATGTCCTTGGAACCGAGACTAGCGGTTATCATTATTCAGGCACTACATCTTGGGGCTTAACTGCTTTCCCGAATGTGCAAAATCCACTGATTTACAGCCTCTCCGTAATTAACGAGAACTTAAAAACATTTACCGCCAAAACAAATGTTTCGGGTACCGATTATTACTTAACTGTGCCCACAAGCAATGCCTGGACGATGACCGCTGATTCGTCAACGCTGTTGTTAGGAACAACATATGGTTCAGGAGATGCTAGTGCAGTTGCTAATTCAACTACTACAGATCGACACATTCGTCAAAACTCAACATATGGATTACGGTCGTATGCTGGTGTCACTGGGGATATCGCATATTTTTATAAAGTCCAGGAGACCGGCAAATCCCTGACAAGCATCAATGTCTCTGGTACACCAACAAAAACATCATACTACGCCGGAGAATCATTTGATTCCGCTGGAATAACTGTCACAGCCACCTATAGCGACACATCAACTATGGATGTCACGAACTCATGCACTTTTTCACCCAATCCATTAACGGCCGGCACCACGAGTGTCACCGTTTCATACGCCGAGGCATCAGTGACAAAAACTGCATTAATAAACGGAATTACGGTTCAGGAAAATACCCTTGAACATATATCGATAAAAAGTCCCGCAACAAACACTGTTTTCCCTCTTGGCAGCACTTTCAGCTCCAGCGGTTTAATCATTACTGCGACATACGCAAGCGGATTGTCAAATGATTTAACGACCGGCTTCGAAGTTTCTGTAGTTGACACGAATGTTCTCGGTCAGCAAACAGTTGATATCGCCTACGGAGGGCAAACAACATCTTATAATGTGACAATTACGAATCAGGGTGCAAATGTAACAAGCGGTTCTGGCGTCTTTGCGACCGACTTATTTATTTCCGAATACATCGAAGGCGCTGTCAGCAATAACAAAGCAATCGAAATATACAATGGAACCGGAGCGGCCGTCTCGCTTGCTAATTATACGGCGGCACTTTATCCTAACGGAGCCGCTAATCCTACTTCGACCTTGATTTTATCAACTTTTTCGGCGACACTCGGACACGGACAAGTCCTAACTATTGTCAATTCGGGCGCCACTGCCGCGTTCAAAGTTGGTAACTATATAGAATCAACCATCACTTATTTTAACGGAAACGACGCCGTCGCTTTGCTTAAAAACGATACGGTTATTGACCTTATCGGAGTAATCGGCGCCGACCCCGGAACCGCCTGGACAGACGGAGGCTCAAAAAGCACCGCCAATCAGACATTGGTCAGAAATAGCAGTATCGCATCACCAAATGCGACGTTTACTTGGTCTGAATGGAATTCATATCCAGCCGATACATCAACTTATGTGGGTTCTCACACTTATGAAGGCGGGCAAGCTTCTGGCGATGTCACAAGCGAAGAGCAGGCGATTGCCTGGGCTCAATATTTTTTATCATCAACCGATCGGATTTGTGTCGCTGATGGTTCAACGAATGCTGATGATTTGCAAAGTGGCTGGTCGCTACTCGCTAGCGAGTACGGATACATGGTCGATGACGCCAAAGACGCCTTTGTCGATAACGGTTCAAGCAATGCGACAATAGCAAGTGCCAAAGCAAGATATATCTATATTGTCGAAAAATACGATTTTGACAATTACGTTACCGACGGAAGCGGATTCAAAATGATTCCTTCTAATGTCGTAAGTTATTTTGGTGCAAATGATAAATTGATCCTCATTATTTCGATGCTTTTAATTGTTCTTGGAACAACTGCGTGTGCGTTTATCGCCTTAAAGCGGAAACAATCCGATGTCATTTAGTCATTTGTTGTCAGTTTGCTAATAAACAAAAAAAGAGAGCGCTTCATCGGTCGCTCTCTTTTGTTCTCTTTTATTTGGTTGACATGATCTTCTCGATGTCACTAACATCCTTGAGAATATCTTTTGATAGGTTCTCGCAGCCCGTCTCGGTAATCAAAACATCATCTTCGATGCGAATGCCTATTTTCAGCTGTTTGAAATAAAGTCCTGGTTCCACCGTAATAACCATTCCTGGCTCAAGGGGGCGGTCGCGGTCGGCGACATCGTGAACATCGAGGCCGAGATGATGCGAGACGCCATGATAGTATACGGCCGTAATTTCTTCCTTGTTCTTAATGAAACCTTTTAAGACGCATTCCGCGGCCAGATAGTCGGTTGCAAACTTCTGGAGTTCGTTTAAAGTCAAACCCGGACGAATGAAGTTGATGACGGCCTTATTGCAGCCTAAGACAATTTCATAGAGAGCTTTCTGCTTTGGCAAAAATTTGCCGTTAATCGGAAAAGTACGCGAGATATCGGCGTTATAGTAATGCCTTCTCGCCCCGAGATCGAGCAAGACGAGGTCGCCGTTATTAAGCCTTTCCTTCGGATTCGGATAGTGGAGGATGACGGCGTTTTGCCCGCCGGCGACGATGGTGTCAAAGGCAATCTCGGCATTATTATCATCGCGAACTGCGTATTCAAAAGTATTTCGCACATTGTATTCATATTGCCCGGGATATAAGTTTAAAAGGACATTCTTAATGCCTAAATCCGTCGTTTTTATCGCATCGCGGATGAGAGCGACTTCCGCGGGCGATTTAATCATTCGCAGCGATGTGAGCCGCGGATGAAGATCTTTGATTATCAGTTCGCCGTATTTCTCTTTTAACTCGTCGCGAAGATCGCGGGTCGTAAAGGCATCTTTAATTTTGAGCTCGGCTTCGAGGTCGAGATAAAGCGTCGCTAGGTGGCCTAAATCACCATCGTCGCTTAATGCCGAATCGAGTTTGGCCTCAAGCGAATTCGTAAACAAAATATTGCTGACGGCGCTTTTTTCGCGCGCCTCTTCAATCGTGAGCCTGACGCCGGTCCATTTTTCTTTGCGCTCATCGTATTCATCGATAAATAAATACGTCTTTCTCTCGCCGCACGATTTGACGAGCATGACGACGGAATTTTCCTGGTCGATGCCGGTCAGATAGTAAAAATTGCGGTTGACGGTATAGGCGAAATAATCGCCGCTCATCTTGCGTCCCACGCCTGCATAGATGACGAGAAAAGAATCGTCGTCCATCATCTCAAAGAGGCGGTCGCGCCTTTGGCTGTATTCGCTGGCAGATATCATGTTGAGGTCTCCTTCAAATAACGTTTTTCTCTCTCGAGCGGGGTTATTTTGCCCCTTCCGTGTAGCGTTTGCCGTAAAAAATCATCAGCTGGCTCTCGAGCGAGAAGCTTAATCATTATGGTATCGCTAAAGACGCTGTTTTCCAAGATGTATGAGCGCTTTTTTGCTTCGCTAAGCAAATATTCATAATCGCTGTAGGCGAGTTCCAGCGCGTAAGAAAAGAGGTGAACAATCTCATGTTTTTCGGCACCGCTAAGCGCTTCGTTAGCGACAGCGACATACGCTCTTAGCAACCGCGAAGCCCCGAGGAGCGTCCCGCCGAAATAGCGGACGACCGCAATCAGCGTTTCATCAAACTGGCCGCGCTTCAGAAGTTCGAGTAAAGGGCGCCCGGCCGTCCGGGCGGGCTCGCCATCATCAAAGCCCTTCTCTTCCGCACCGATGATATAGGCATAGCAGTAGTGTCTGGCCTTCGGATATTCCTTTTTTATAGCGCTTAAGCATCGTTTAACTTCCTCGCCGTTACGAACATGAAAAGTCACGGCGATGAAGCGTGACTTATCTTTGATAAGAGTCGAGGTTGAACTATTAAGAATTGCAAACATCACTAATAACCGCGATCGGCAATTAACGCGGCGGCGATGCTCTGCCAGTCCGCCAGCGTCGTCGGATTGGGATTGACGGCTAAACCGCGTCCGCCGGCGAAAATATTGCCGCTTAAACACGGATAAATGTCGGCCAGATAAAAGACTTTGGCAATTTCCGAATTAAACATGTTTTCGAAAGCGGTCGTAATCTCGGCTTCGGTCATCTCCGTATTATCGACAATTAGCGAATTAAGCGAGTAATAAAGAGCATTGACGGCGCCCGTCAAACCGACGCGTTCCGTGGCACTCAGCAAATCATAATAGCTATCATATAAATCAACAGGGGTATAGACAATCGCATTAGCATCCAGATAAACATATTTATTCTGCAGTATGCCGTCGAGCTGCCCGGCGACGATTTCGCTGATCAGCAAGGCGTGTCCGTAATCGTCGAGGAGATTATTATCAACTGCGCCTCGCGAGCTCGAACCGACTGCCAAATCGAGATAGTTGACGATTTCTGAACCATTGTCGAATCGGGCGATATTATAAAGATAATAATCCTGGGCTGAAACAAAAGCGGTTTTACTCGTATCGATATTGATGGCGCCTTCAAGGAAGGATATGGCAAATAAGCCATAGTCAATCGCATCGCCTTCTTTTGTGGCATCAAAGCGACCACCGTCATCTTCGTTCAAAATGTCATCGATTTTCGCAAGTTTATCGTCTTTCAATGCCCCGCGGATATTGTGCGCTAACTCACTATCCAAAGTGACCGGGCTTCCGCCGATATTCTGCGTCATCTCAAATGACATGATATTGTAGAGGAAGACGGCTTCGCCTTTGTAGCTTGGCGTGACCGGATCTTGGTATAAATCACTATCGACGATGAAAGCCAGAATCGGACCGGTGGAGTTGCCGTCATTGACAAAGCCGACGACGCCTTCCGGCTGGCTGAAATCATAATAGGTGCTCGATGAATCAATATAGAATTCTTCCATTAGATCAATCAGAATCGGAATGTTGGTATCGCGGTAGCTGACTTGGTTTTGCATGTAATTGCCGGTTTCGATCGCCTGAATGACGCTTAAGTCATCCATCGTAAAGTTGGTGACCGCCTCAATGCGGAAATATTGATATGCAATGCAGCTGAGGCTGATTGTATAAACGTTGCTTTCGGCAGCATCGAGGATATAGTAATTTGTCATCGGATTAACAGCGTTTCCGTAGAACACTTTAAAACTATCGATAGCGGCCGTCGTCTCGATTTGAAGGGAGCAAATATTGTAGATCGGATCGGTATTATAAAGTGAACCGCCGGCTAAGAAATCTATTTGCGAACCAGCAATGCTGGTATCGCTTTCTTCTAAGTTGATGTTACTATATGTGCCGTCTAGTCTATATAAAGCGGTATTTAAATCATAAGTGTCCTTATTATATGTTGAGAAACGATTAAAGTTGATGTTTTCGTTATAGAGAGCATCTTTAATCATAAACGGAATGGCGTCTTTGACATTGTCAAGAGCGTTAATACTCTGAAGAATCGTCTCTAGTTGGGCGGGTGTCAAGGAATCGATTGATAGACCCGAGAAGTCGCCCGACTCCATTTCCAGACCATCAAAAGCCATGATCAAATCGCCGATGGCATCGATCTCCGTAACCCAGTTGCCGGCGTGCAGCGAATAGCCGTACAACGGATTAGCATAATTCGGGAAATCAACGATGCTGTCGGTAATCTTTTTAACAATTCCTTCTGATATCGAAGTGATCGATGAATCGAAATCAATGACGCGGTTATAGGATAATTCCGCTAAATAGGTGTCGGTATAAATCTTGCGCATAATCTGCTCGAAGACGGTAATTTCTCCGGGCAAATAGCTTCCGGCCCGATAGAATGTCTCCGTCTCCTGAAGGGCGACTAATGTGTCTTTAAAAAGCGTCAGTTCGCCGGCGATTAAACTAAGATCGATATCACCGGTGGCGACTAAACTGCTGAAGTCTTGAATTAATATAAAGAGATCGCTCAGTTCGCTAATTTCCCCGCTCGGAAAGCGATTCGTGAAGTTGACGCCGTTATAATGGAAGAACGGATTGGCGGCGCCTAGTTCGATATCATCGATAGCAAACGCCGCTTCATCATTAACGATGCGCGAAATCATATTCGGCACGCAGTCATAAAGGAGTTCCGAGTCATTCAAGGCGTTTAAAACCGCCTCAAAGTTAGTCGCGGTCAACGCATCAAAAGTAATGCTTAATCCATCCGGAGAATACGGGCTCGGATCGCCGACGCCCAATCCATCGTCAAGATGAATCATGACATCGACTAAATCGACCATCTCCTGAACATAACTCTTCTGGGCGGCTTCAGTCTTCACCGCATCAAAGACGAGTTCCATGCCGGCATCGACGCTCGGAGTTGGGAAATTAGTATCTAATAAATAAGTCGTCTTACTGGCCCTGTCCGTATAGTAAGCGCTGCTTACGCCATCGATATCCTTGGGGTTTTCGGGACGGAAAATGGCTTCTTCAATGACCGGACCGCGCATGAAGAAACGCGTGAATTGTTTAAACACCGTCTCATCAGCGGGCAGTGAATCGCCGTCGAGAGAATTAAAGACAACGGAAGCGACCAAGCCGCTTAAGGCATCGCGCAAGTCGTCGACCTGCTCGTCGGTCGTGGTTGCCAAATTAATGTCATAAGAATAGTCTCCGGTGCCCGGATCTTGCGTGCCCATGTTTTCGATGACGCGGTACATCTTGACGGTAACATCGATCTCATCTTGCCTTTGAGCTTTGCTCATATCGACAAGAGCGATGTTATTCATCGTCGATAAATCAATTTCGTCAGAGGCGAAAGCCGTGGCGATCTGGTTGTAGCCATTATAGATGATCATGCGCATTGTCGTCGTGTTGTTAAGCGCCGTCAGAATGCCGTGAACATTGTCGGCGGTCACTTTTCCGGTCGTTAATAATCCGAGATAATCGACGGGGTCACCCGTATCGATCGGATCACCGTATTGATCGACGTTCGCGTTTTGCAAAGCCTCAAGAGCCGCGCCGAACAAGACGATTTCATCTTGCCATTCCGGCCGCGTTTCAAGGGAATCAAAATCTTCTTTAACTTCGTTCGTCGTCGTCGCATTAGGATCATAGAAGTATTGAGCATTGCCTCCTAATGAAGTCATCAGTTGATCATAGAAGAAATCGCCGAACAAGTAGCCGTCGGGTCCGTCAAACATCTGCGAATCCGCCAGGGCGCTGAGGAGTTCGACGACATTGTCGGGATCGCTTCCGATAAAATCGATGTCAGCAAAATCAATATCGCCGAATTCATCGATGGCCAGGCACAGCCTTTCAAAAGCATCGCCTTCCAGCGACCAGTCGCTTACATTATTAAACGAAACATCACCGGGATCGTCACTCAGGGCATCGAGGACAAACATATCGAGGACATCGCCAAAAGTCGCGGAGAAGACCGCGCTTCTTTCGACGGCGTCAAACACTTCGCCGACAGCCGCGCCAAGCTCGCCATAGTCAATTGATTCGCCAGCCTCAAGATCGATGATATCGAGGAGGCCGGTGCGGCCGATTGACGAGATGAATTCGGTCATAAAACCAGTTTCGCCATCATAGATGGCATCGCCGAAGCGGTCGCGGCGGAAGTCGCCGCTTATCGTCCGTGAATTCGTCCACTTCGCGACATTATAAATATCTTTTTTATTGCTGAAACCTCTGCCTTGCAAGAGGCTATCGAAGACGAAGTCGAGCATCGCATAGAAGTTCGAATTCGTGCCGTACACCATTTCACCTTTGGCGTGGAGGAGAACGTCGAAGGTATTATAAATATTTTCCTGGTATTTTTCGTTGATGATATTGGAAGTATAAAGGGTGTCGAGCATCTTGGCGAGCGGTTCGTCATTTTCGGATAACTCAAACATCAGGGGTCCGAAATTCTCCGCCGGAATATCTCCGGATTCATTTTTATACGGCTCCATGATGTCCGTCAATTCCTGAACGCTATCAAAGGCATCGATCAGCAAGGCAAACTCGCGTCCGAGGCGCGGGGTATCCCAATTGAGCTTGGCGGGGTCGATGCCGATGGCCGAGAACATACCGGCCATGTCATCGCCGCCAAAAGTCGATTCCAAAAGGCTCGGGAAAACAAGCGATAAAAAGCGCGAGTTGTCAATTTTGGGAAGAGCTATTTTAAGACCGCTAATCAAAGCGGGATCGATGCTTTCGAGACCGCCGTCATCGTTAAAAACGATGCCCGGCATATTTTCAAAATCGAGGACCAGGGCTCTCGTCGCATCATTTTCGCCCAATGCGACCATAAGGTCGAGAACGGCGCCATATTCTTTTTTGTAATTGAGCAGCTTGACGCCGGTATTTAAATCGGCGATTAAGCCATCGATGTCGGCACCTCCTAAATCAATAGTTCCGAACAGAGAATCGACGAGATATGTAATTGCCCCCGAAAGCGAATATTGTAAGAGCTGCGAATCAAAGAGAGCATAGTGGCGGTTATAGAGGCGGTTACCGTCTTCGTCAAAGACGCGGGTGACTCCGTTTTCATCGACGCCGAGGGGATTGCCGTTAGCGTCAGTCCGACCGATTAATATTTCTTTAATGGCGCCGGCATTGCGAAGAATCGGTTCGAGCGGTATACCGCCCTCTTCTTCTGGTTCTTCTTCGTCAGCTAACAGATTATTAATATCCTGCGCGGACATGTAGGGGGCGCCTTTTTTGGCGTTTTGAAGGGCGAGCTGAACAGCTGGCTCCGGTTCACCGCCTTCGGGTTCACCGCCGCCCTCTCCGCCGCCGGCGCTCATCAAAGCGTCGAGCAAGGTCTCATCAAGAGCGTTGAGTCGAAATAAAGCGTCATAGACAATGCTCAGCTCCGAGCCCCAGCGAATGGCGGCAAAATCATCCCATTCCGTCGGCAAGAAAGCTGAAAATGCTTCCATGTCCGGATTATCTTTCAGCATCGTATAAGCGACAGCCGGAATGGCGCGGCTGAGGAGCTTGCTGTCATCGATTGTTTTGAAGATGTTCATCATCCCCGAATAAGTATCGAGTTCAAAGATTTTTTTAAGGGCCTCGGCATCGAGTACCGGATTGCCTTCTTCGTCAAATAAGTCATCGAAAAGACCAGTTTCCTGGACGGCGGTGTACATCGCGCCGATATTGTTGATCTCTTGCTTCCAATCGACATCGCTGACATCGAGAAGACCGTCGCCGACATACTGCTTGACGACATCGAGATTAAGCGCCAGCTCAACCGCGACCGGAAGAATCATCAACACTAGTCCGGAATTGCCGATGGAGGATAGAAGAGAGACGACCATCTCATCATTTGCCAATAGAGTCTGGCCGATTGATGCCATGCCATTTTCGCTTAAAATGCCGGCGGAAATCAAGGTTTTGCCGATTCCGACAATATTATATATCTCATCGATAAAACTGACTTTGAGGCCGTTGACATCGGCGGAAGTAAGCGAATCCATGAGCATGACATCCCAGCTTTGTCCGCTGGAATTATCGGTCCAGTTAAATAAAACGTTCGCTAAAACACTATCTTCATAGGCATCGACAATCGTCGTCACGGTATTGATCATCTCGTTATCGATGGTGATGCCGTTATCTTCGTTTTTAAAGGCCGCCGTGACATTGTTAATCAGGGCCGAGAAAGGAAAGATGAGCATCGCGCCGACGACCAAAGTCTGCGTCGCACCCATCAGGGCGGCCACGCCTTTGACGCGCACGGCCTTGCGAATGCGCTTGCTGATAAGATGTTTAAATAAAGCGTGCCACAGGATGGTCGCGCCGAGATTGCCCAAAGACGAGATGAGAATGCCGTCCATAATGACGACAAACGTCGAAAGAATCAAATAGACGAGCCCGTGAATGACGGGTTCGACCTGCTCAGCAGAAACAGTGATTCCGTTGGCTTCGCCAAGCGCAATTAAAAGGTCGCTTAGGGTGCCGAAGATGCTCGTGACTTGAATGGTGGTCGAACCCGACCCCATCGTAATCGTCACGCCGTCCATGCCAAACAGCCTGAGAAGCGGACCCATATCGCGCCCGCCGATAAAATCGACCATCGGGCGAACTGTCGTCAGAGCGATGATGATCAGCGTGCCGATAAAAAGGAGGCGAAAGCCAGCATTAAAGATGCCGCGTTTCCAGCCGATTAATCCGGCAAAAAACAAAATGACGACGAGCAGGATCAAGAGTCCGAGACTGCCCCATTTAATTATATTAACGACGAGTTCAATTGTAGTTGCATCCATATTGTTTGTGCACCCACCTTGCTTTTATTATATTATTATTGCATAACTTCCTTAAAGTTATTTACATATTTTGCATAAACACCATAAACTCCTCATAATGTTCAAAAACAAGACAAATCCCCGCAATTATCGAAAATGTCCCGTCTGTCAGCATCTGCACGACGGGTCTTTGGACGAATGCCCACGCTGCGGCCAGCAAAGCGATGGTCCTGTCTTGACCACGCGTTTCCCAAATGTCATCCGTGTTCACTGGATCAAACAAATTTTCCTTTTTCTGATCGGCTGGGGCGGTCTCAATGTCGTCAGCCTCATCGTTTCGGCATTTTTTGTGCTGTATGCCAATAATTATATTTTTGGCGCTATTCAGCGCGAAACTTTTCTTTCCTCTCATCACGTCGGAATCATGCTTAATTTAATTACTTATTCGACGCTTTTCGTCGGTATTTTGGGTTTGCTTTGGAAAGATTTGCTAACTATTTTAAAAACTTTCAAGCGCCTCAGAGCAATCGTTGTCGGACTTGCCTATGGCGGCGCCGTCATGGCCTCCGTCATCATTTATAATTTAATTGTCATCCTGGCCGGCGTCGAGATGAGCGACAATCAAAACGAGACGGCCATCGTCACGATGATGACTTCTTATCCGGTCATGTCGTTTGTCGCTTTTGTCATTCTCGGTCCGCTCGTCGAGGAAATGACTTACCGCCTGGGTTTATTCTCTTTGCTCCACCGCTTGAACCGCCCCCTAGCCTATGTCGTGACGATGCTTATCTTCGGTCTTATCCACGTGTCATTTAACGCTGAGACGATCGTTAACGAGTTAATCAATCTTCCGTCCTACATTATCGCCGGCACAATCCTTACAATCGCATATGAAAAAGAAGGATTCGCCGTCTCGACCTATGCCCATATCACGAACAACCTGATCAGCTTCTTGCTGACCGCCTTTCAAGGCTAGGAGAACCCATGGATTCCAAATTAGAAAAAGCCCAGAAGTTATCGAGCTTCTGGATAAAGATCATCGCCTTTGCGACGATGGCTCTCGATCATATCGGCGTCTTCATGTGGCAACATGTCACATCGCAAAGCGATGCCTTGTATATCGTCGGCTTTATCTTCCGTTGTATCGGCCGCCTCTCTTTTCCTTTATTTATCCTCCTGCTCGTCGAAGGCTTAATCCATTCCAAGAGCGTTGGCCGTTACTTGTTGAGGCTTGGCCTCTTGCTCGGCCTAGTTTTAGCTGTTCAGATTGTCCTCTACTACTTTATCGATCCCGATGTCGGCGTCAATCCTTTCATCGACTTAGTCATCAGCGGAACATTCATCTACTTATTAACCAAGCGGAATTGGAAGAAATACCTCGCTCTTCTGCCGCTTGCGTTCGTCATCCTTTCGACGACCGTCGACATATTGGAGAGGAGTTCGCTAAATCTGGTGATCTTCTGGTTCCCGGCTTACCTAAGGATGGGCTATTCGCTCTTTGGCTTCCTGATGAGCCTAGCGTTTTACTATGCCTATGATCTCGGCAAAAAGGTGATGTTCAGCGCGAATAGCAAAGACGAGTACGCCGTCGAGACAAAAGAACTGCTAAAAGTTCCGCAATATAGAAGCCTTGTCAACATCATCATGGCCATCGCCCTCTTCTTCCTCAATGTCTTAATCTGGTTTTTGACATATTTATCACCTTCTTTAGATTTATACTATGCCGATATCCAGACATGGTCGCTTATAGCCGGGTTAATCATCATTCTTTATAACGGCAAGCGCGGATACGACAAAAAATGGTTTCGCTATGCAAGCTATGCCTTCTTTCCGGCGCATATTGCTTTAATTGCCCTCATTTTTGCCTTAATATTTGGTATATAACAAATTCACGAAAGGAATTGATAAATATGTTAAAACACATTGAAAACCAACAGCAGTTTGATGAAGTCTTAAAAGAAAAGAAAGTCCTCGTCGATTTCTACGCCGACTGGTGCGGACCGTGCAAGATGCTCGGACCCGTCCTCGAAGAGGTGAGCAAAGAACTGGGCGATGCCGTTACGATCGCCAAAGTCAACGTCGATCAGCAGGAAGCGATCGCCGGCCAATACAGCATCTTCAGCATTCCGACGATGATCCTTTTTGAAAACGGTCAAATCGCCCGCAAACAGGTCGGTTTCGTTCCGAAAGCGGCCTTAATCCGCTTCATCGGCTAACGAGACAATTCTCTCTTTAATCAAGAAAGTAAATGTGCTAATATATCATTCGCGTGAAAGCGCCATTGCTAGTTAGCCATTTTCTTTTTTGCAGGCGTAGTTCAATGGTAGAACATTAGCCTTCCAAGCTAATTACGCGGGTTCGATTCCCGTCGCCTGCTCCAGTCGCAAAGTAAGCACTCAATCGAGTGCTTTTTCATATATTAAAAAGCCGCATTTAAGCGGCTTGTTGATGGGTTTGATTAACGCGTCATTACATCGTCTCTTTGCGGCGGCGAGAAACGATTAAGAAAGCTCCGGCCGAAAGGACCATGGCGGCAGTCACGACAATTATGATTAAACTTGTTGAGGTACCAATATCATAACCGATGATATCGGCAGATCCTTGATATTGCTGATTATCGGGATTGATGCTTAAAATGGACGGCTCGTCGCTGCAGCCCGCGTTAAAAGAAGTTAGAAGTGCGAGAAAGGCAAACAAGGCCGGCCAATTCTTTTTCATCATTCGTATATTCCTTCGAGTTTTTCGTATTCCAAAAAAGGATCTTCAATCAGGGCGACATGGCCTTCGGCGTCCGAAAGACCGGTGTAGAGACTGGCGGTTTTGTCGTTGTGACGAACAATACCGCCGACAAAGATGACATCAATTAAATCCTCACGCTTGTATTCGCTTACCCCAAAATCTCGCTTTTCGGCGATAATTTTCATCTCCGTCCGCTTACCGGTAGCCGGATCAAAAGCAAATGTCATACCATAGTAATGCCTTACATTCCCTTCGCTCATGATAGCGACATGTCCCAAGACACCCAGCAAGCCATTTCTCAAGATGAGAATCTGATTGGCGCCGCCCCATACTTTATCGTCAAATAAATCTTTGATAAGCGGTGATTTTTCGATGAATTCGGTCGTTATGTCTTCTAGTCTGTCCGCGGCTTGAAAACCGATTTTGCCATAGGCGGCAACTCCGCCCTGCGGACGGCTCATCACATAATATTGCCGGCCTTTGGCGATGCGCACGTCTTTCATCTTTACGGGAGCGAGGATAATTTTGCGCAGGTGATCAAAATCGGGTCCGTGATAGAAGACGGTTCGCCACGAGGTGATGAGGCCTTTTTCATCGGGGTAAATTTCCGTACCGCCCAGGAGAACCTGCCCATCGATAAGTTCGACAAACGGATCCTGAAGGTTGCTTATCTGCCACTTCGTCATTTGATAATCATATGGACCAATTTGTTCAAATATGACGCTCGTCGAGATTTCGCTATCGCGCTTTTCTACGCGACCGGCGATATACGTTTTACCTTTGAAGGTAAAAGCATGTGAAATGTTATAGATATCAAATCCCGGAAAGCCGTGAAAGCGAAGGCGTTTGGTCATGATGACGCAAGGTTTTTGACGGTGTTCGTCAATCAATTTTTGAAGGTTAATTTGACTCATGTGTTTACCCCTTGATGCCAGTACCGGCCACACTCTGCATAAACTGTTTTTGTAAAAAGGCGAAGAGCAAGACGATAAAAATAATATTTACCCGCCAAAAAATAAACTAATTAAAGTGTCGAAATAATGAGATTAAGTTGTCCTTGGAATTTCGTTTTAACCGCGTCGGAAGTCAGGATGAAACTATCGCCTTTATGAGCGGATAATTTCCCGATTTTTCCGCGGCCTTCAAGGACGGCTATCAGATAATATTTATGCTGCAAATTATAGAAGAATAACGAATCGAAAACTCGCATTGAACCGATTCGAAAATAAGGGGTTTTTAATATCGGTGCCAGCGCTTCATAATCTTTTCTTCTCGGCATAAAGATGCGTTTTGCGAAGCGGTGCGGCACATCGATCACCGCAAGCGATTTTTGAAGGTGGAGATCGCGTTTATGGCCGTCTTTATCGACGCGATCATAATCAAATAAACGGTAAGTGAGATCGGAAGATTGCTGAATTTCGATGAGCGCCGTGCCGGCGCAGATGGCGTGAATCGTTCCGCTCGGGATGTTGATGATCTCGCCCTTTGAGCATTTGCGATAAGCTAGCAGTTTATTCCATTCTCCCGCTTTAACGAGTTTTTCGAGTTCTTCGCGGCTCCTAGCACGATGGCCGATTTGAATTCTTGTTTGCGGCTGAGCATTTAAAATTATCCATGCTTCGGATTTTCCGACATCATTCTCGTTATGCAAAGCATAATCATCATTGGGATGCACTTGAACGCTCAAATCCTCGCGAGCGTCGATTAACTTGACGAGCAGGGGAAATTTTTCGTGAGGGTCATCGGCGAATAAATCGCGCCGCAAAGAATATAGCTCACTCAGAGTCTTTCCTTTATAAACGCTATTCACAATTCGGCAATCGCCGCCGGGATGCGCCGAAATAAGCCAGCTTTCGCCGATATTTTTGCTTTTTGTCTTGAATTTGAATTCTTCTTTAAGCCATGTGCCGCCCCATATTTTCTCGAGGTGAACGGGCTTAAGCTTAATCACTTGCACTGATGGTTTGTCTTTATTCATTGTAAAAATCCTTTTTCGCTTAAGAGTTTTTCGACGGCGGACTTAGTCTTTTCAAGCAAGTCTTTGGCGCCGGCATCACTATCGCTATGGACCGCGATATAAACTTTCAATTTCGGCTCCGTACCAGATGGCCGAAAGACGATCCAGCCATTTTCAAAGACGTATTTTAAAACATCTGACGAGGGTAGATTGATATTGTCTACACGGCCGTCACAATATGTGGCTCGAGATGAAAAATAGTCTTCGGTAACGAGAATTTTCTCTCCGCCAAACTTTTTGAACTTGGCACGGCGCATCTCGTCCATAAATGCTGCGATGTTTTTTATTCCGTCAATACCCGGAGATTTAATGTTTAAAAGTTTTTCTTTATAAAATCCGTACTCTCGATAGATGTCGTTGAGCACCATCAGCAAATTCTTATCGCGGTTTTGATAAAAAGCGGTGATTTCAGCAATCATCAGGCAAGCTTGAAAGGCGTCCTTATCACGGACCAGATCGCTGATTAGATAACCATACGACTCTTCGCAGCCGAAGAAGAAATCTTTGCGGTCCTGCTTGATGTATTCAATCTGTTCGCAAATAAATTTGAATCCGGTTAGGGTTCTGATTGTCTCAATGTTATTTCTCTTGGCCATCTCGAAGACTAAGTCACTCGTCACGATCGTCGAGATAAAGACAGGCTGGCGAATGCGAACACCGTATTTGATTAAGTAATCAAACATGATAGCCGCCATTTCGTTGCCATTCAAAAAATGATATTTGTCGCCGATTAAGATTCCGCTTCCGACGCGATCGGCATCAGGATCGGTGGCTAAGAGAAGTTGCGCGCCAACTTTGTGGCCGAGTTCGACGGCAAGAGCAAAAGCGTGCGGATCTTCAGGATTGGGTGACTTAAGGGTTGAAAAATTACCATCAGGAACCATCTGTGCATCGACGGAGTAGACGTTATATCCATTTTCGCGAAGGAGCTGGGCGCCAAAGGCGGAACCGGTACCGTGCAGCGGGGTATAGACGATTTTTAGTTCGTCTTGATCGACTTTCTGACATGAGATAAAGCGGACGGCAGTCAAATATTTATCATCGAAGTACTTTTCCAAAGTTGTGATAGCGCCGCGAGCAAGATAGTCCTGGAGAGAATCGACTTTCAACGCAAAAATATCTTTAATTTTTTCGATGGCCGCCCCGACTTTATCGGCTTTATGCGGCACGAGCTGACAACCATTTTCGTCATAAACTTTGTAACCGTTATATTCCGGCGGATTATGGCTGGCGGTAATGACGATGCCGCCATCGGCTCTGAGATAGCGAACGGCAAAGGACAATTCAGGGGTCGGACGGAATTGCTCAAACAGCCAGACATGAATATTTTGGCTGGCGAGAACACGCGCCGTCTCCTCGGCGAATAATCGCGAATTATTCCGCGTGTCATAAGCCACGACAACATTGTGCAAACTATAGGGTCGGGTCGTCAGATTCTCTTTGATGTAATTGGCAAAACCCAGTGAGGCTTTGCGGATTGTGTAGATATTAAGGCGATTCGTGCCGACGCCCATGATGCCGCGAATGCCGCCCGTGCCAAAGGAGACATCGTCGCCAAAAGCCTCAAAGAGTTCTTTTTCGTTTAAACGGTTGAGTTCGTCTTTGAGCTTCGGTTCAAGATTTTGCTGTGCTCTCCAAATCGCGATATCCGTTAACATGGTTCCTTTTGCACCTCGCTATCATAAATCGAATCCATCTACCAAAAGTATAGTTGTTTACCTTGATTACATCAATAAAACAGAAGAAATCATGTTCTTTTATAAGTAAACAAAAGCATGTTGACGAATAAAAGAAAAGCGGGATTACCCGCTTGTTCGTTATTATTGCTTATTAGTTAGAAAATAAGAGGCGGTTCGACTATCGCGTCAGCCGCGAGTGAATATGTGATAACTCCGTAGTCTGAAAGAGTATAAACATAATCATCGATCATCACGCCGCGATCGACGCCGAGATAATAATCATCGGAAGTCGGATGCTGGATGATAATCGGATCAGCGATCGGGTTCTCTTTAGAGAAATCGATTTTAAAGAGATAGTAGTAGCTGTGATAATGATAGTACCAATCCCTTTCGGCGCCGTCGGTATAGCCGTATTCCATGGCTTCGACCGCAAAACCGAGGTAGCCTTTTTCCACGCTGAGCAATAGAGATTTATGATTATAAAGAGCTTCTGAATAGCCATATGACCAGCTTGAATTATCCGAGTAACCATATGAGAAGATTGCAAATGTTTGCAGCGTCTCTTCTTCGCCGGAAGTGACGTTGTAGGCGCTGATTTTCATGCCGGTAATTGAGCCAAATTGATCGGCGTCATAACCGATACCAATCAGGTTTCCGGCTCCCCACTCGTGCTGATAAGTGTCAAAACCTTCCTGAACAATCTGACCGGCGATTGTCGGCTCAGACGGCTCGGACAGGTCAATAATATATAGGGGATCGGTAAGCAAGAAAGTGACGATATATGCGGTCTCGCCTTCAAAGCGAACCGATTTTATTTCTTCATTCGGTTTGCCGAGGCCTTCACTCATATGACCGATGAGTTCAAATGATTCGCTTTCGGCGACGACTTTAAGAATAAAGAGATGATTGGTAATCTTGTTCTCGCTCGACCAGCCGAAGAATTCTAAGAACGCCCAGCTCGCTTCCCGCTCCGTGGTCGCCACCCTTAGAAAGCCATCATAGACATCAATTGAAAATTGATTAAGCGAAATACCGGCCACGATTGCCGCCGCCACATAAGAGCTGTTAGCATTATCGATATCGAGGACATACTGGCTGATGACCGAGGTTGTCCAATACGAATTATCATCATAGTGATAAACCGATTCTACAAGGTACATGTCGGTCGCGCTCACATACATCTTTTTATAGCTGGCGGAGGCGCCTAAGTAAGCATTGGAAGTATAGAAAATATCGTCTGGTTCGTCGGTAATTTTTATCCCGGTAAGAACATTCATTCCGTAAGTCGGAGAATCGTCAAAATAATACATTGAATCATAATCGAGATATTCGACTTCGGTGATGCCGTCTCTCGTCTCTTTATAAATCGGCCGGTATTCGTATTCGGTTTCGCCGTAGTACAAATACTTGTGGCTGACGAGAAAGACGCTGTTTTCAATCATGCGGTGATCCATGAAAAAACTATCGGTGATGAGTTGATAAACGACATCGAAAGTCGACCGGTCGATAACCATAACCGTTCCTGTCGGCGACCACCAGCGATAATACATCACTTCTTCATCACCATATCCTAAATCTTCTTCATAGGTATAACCTATGACAACTAGATATTTATCAAGTAAATAAAGCGATTCGACATAAGTGTTGCCCAGTTCAATTGTGCGCGCTAGGGTAACATCATAATCATCTTCAACCGCTACGACGCGGATGACGTTATGATAGCGTGGCGCATAATAGATATCGTAGCCATCGGTCTTGACGATATCGCCTTCGCGAACGCCTTCGACTTGTTCGTTGGTGTCGACATAATCGCGAGAGCCGGAACCGCTATCTTCAGCGACGGGCCCGTCGTCTGTATTAAAAAAGCCGGAGCCGGAATACGCTTTGGCATTTTCTTGCTCAGCTTCTTTTAAAAGCGAACTCATTTTTGCCTTGGAGCCGACCGCATGTATCTTTGTATTATACAAAGGGCCATCTGTCGAAGGTCCATCGCATCCTGAAAGAAGGGCAAGCGGCACAAAAGAGAGAAACAACAAGCTCAACAATTTACTGCGCGTTTTCATAATTGATCTCCTTGCTAATAAATCGCTCGACACCTATATAGACAAGTGAGCTGTCGTTTTTTTTATAAAAATTGTTTTATTTATTATTTTTGGGCGCGAATCATGGCACGCAAGAGTTTGGCGACATCGGTGTTATCAATAACGTCATCGGCGGATATAAAGGACAAATTATTATTATTGTATAGATAGAAGGGAACATTTACGGATGTGTGTCCGCCGCTTGCAAACATCCCATCATTAATTTCACTTTTAACTTCGCCGTCGTATTTAAGACCACCCGTTTCGTGATCGGCCGTCACCATCACAAAAGTGTCGCCGTGCTCCCTTGCCCAGTCCACCGCTTCACCGACCGCCCGATCAAACCCGTTTAGCTGCTCGATCATGCCAAAAATATCGCCGTCGTGTGCTCTTTTATCGATGTGACTTCCCTCGATTAAAGCAAAAAAACCTTCTTTCTCATATCGACTTGAGAGATAGTTTAAGGAGACACCAACAATATCGGATAAAGTCGGTGATTGAGGTGTGGTAATCGTCGTCGAAATTGTATCAAAAGCTGCCAAGAACCTCGAAGCAAAGTTGCTATGTGAAATACTCGCTGAATCGAGATCATCTTGAAAGGTGAAAAAGTCGGAATAGTAACTAAGCTGATTTTGGCTCATCAACCAGACCTGCTGATCAAAATAAGATTTCCCGGCGCCGATAAATAAATCGATATCGCTTTGAAATTGTTCTAGAGCGATTTCGTCGGTGTTGCTCCGCTGGCGATTGTGGCTCGAAAAGGCTGCCGGTGTCGCTCCCGTCACGGTCTCGGTCGCGATGATGCCGACGCCTTTTTGATATGCTTTGGCAAATTCGGACATCGTCGTGAGTTTCGTTCCGTTTTTATAAGAGATGGCTTTATTCGGTACTTTCTGACCTGTTGACATGGCAGTTGCCGAAGCGGCGCTGTCGGTGATTGAAGACGATGAGGAAGCGGTCGACATATAGCCTTTAATGATGGCTTTGTCCGTTATCGCCGTTTCCTTCTGATTATAAGCCTCGGTAACTTTGATGTGGTTTTCGCCCATTCCGTCGCCAATCATCAAAATAATATTTTTATAGCCTTCGATAATCGTTAAACTATCAAACTTACCTTCTAGATTCTGAGCGCAGCCAACTACAAGCAAAACGAAAACGCACGAACTGAACATTCCCTTGGCGCGAATTCGTTTCCTTGCCGACGCGATTTTCATTAAAATTATCCTATCACAAATGGCCGATTACATTTCACAAGCATTCGCCCACTCAGTAAATTATATGCTATATTTAAAGGCATGAAAATCGTCCTTGCCACCAATAATTCACATAAGATCAAAGAGTATCGCTCCCTATTTGCAAATATGCCAATTGAGGTTCTCTCATTAAGTGATGTCGCGATAAAAAGCGATATCGAGGAGACCGACACATCTTATGAAGAAAACGCGGCGATCAAAGCGGAGAATATTGCACAACTGACTAAATTTTTAGTCATTGCCGACGATTCCGGTTTGGAAATAAGCGCCCTTGGAGGGTCTCCGGGCCTTAATTCGGCGCGCTTTGCGGCCCAGCATAAAAGCCAATCAGAAGCCAATCGGGCAATATTAAAAAGCCTAGAACGCGCCGATAATCGCCAGGCCAGATTCGTCTGCGTAATTGCCCTCGCAAATTATCATGGAAGGTTGAATTTATTTCGCGGAGAGTGTTTGGGGAGAATTCTTATGCGCCCTGAGGGGGATAGCGGTTTTGGCTACGACCCCATCTTCTTTTCCGATGAAGCCAATGCCTGTTTCGCCGCGATCGGCGAGGATCAAAAAAACCGCTATTCGCATCGTGCAAAAGCGGTTGAACAATTGCTCGCTTTTTTAGCGGATGAAAAAATTATTTAGACAGCTTATTTTTTACAATCCGCCCGCTGATATTAGAAATTAAAAACAAGACGGCGAAGACACCAAATACAATCAATCCGGGAATCGGGTTTGTCGCATAGTTTGACATCATTATTGAAAAGCCGATGATCGCCCCGACCACAAATACCATCTGCGCAATCATAAAAACAATGCGCACTTTAAAAAGCGCGACGCGATTTTCAAAGACGGCATTTTCTTTGATTTCTTCATATTTAACCGCGCCTTTAGAGATGACTTGATAAGCGTCGATTCCGCTATCTGCCTCTCTCAGACTAGTAAGTCTTTCCCGAGCGCTTGATAAATCATCAGAAGATTCCGTCTTTTCAAGATTAGCAATAATAAATTCCCATAGAGTTATGGCTTGTTTTAAAACGACCTGAAAACGTGCCTTCGCGGCTTCATCAAGATACTGATTATTTATCTTCAAAACTTCCGATGCGCGCTCGAAATAGCGATCGTAACGAAATCCTAAAGTCAGCAAATACCGTGCAATTTCCGGTAAATAATTGCCTTTTGCAATGATTTTAGTAATTTTTCCATCGAGAAAAGCGATGAGCTCGGGAATGATGTCTTCACCTAATTTTGCCAGGCTGATCTTGGCGAGAGCAATACCGAAAACCGCATCGATGCTCTCCTCATCAAGGGCGAGAAGCTTTTCATATTCTCCTAAGGCTTTATCAAAATTCATCGATGTGTTTAAAGCGATGTTGCCGTTTGAAGCGTGTTGCGAATACAAAAGGCCATATAGTTTGCTGGCCTGGCTAGTTAGATAATCTTTCTGGCAGCTTGGACAAGTTTGAACTGTCTGACCTTCATCATAATCGACTGGCTTCTGACAGTTTGGACACACACCTTTTCTCATATCTCTCCTCAATTCATTACATACTGGATTGTTACATACAACATTGCCGATATGACAATTTGAACATAAGTTTTACTAAAGGGCACTTGCTGATAAATATCATCGCTAATTTTATCATACCTTCAGTTTGCTTATGATATACTTTTTGCGACCCCTATGGCTAACAAAATCGATTTGCTTAACGAAAAAATCTATCCCTCCTTGCTCCGCTTTGTGACGCCTCTTCTTTTAATGTGGCTTCAGACCTCGGTGTTTGGGCTTGTCGACTTGCTCATCATTTCAAATTACACTGACACTTTCGCCATCGATGCCGTCGCCGGAGGCATATCGGTGATGAATGTTATCACATACACGATTGCGGCCTTAACGACAGGGGGCGGCATTTTAATCGGACAATACCTCGGGGCCAAAAAGCACGAGCAAGTCAAAAAACTTATCGGCAATATGTTTGTCTTATTTGGAGTTATCGGAATCGTTATCGCCGCCATCATGGCCTCCTTGTCGGGCGTTATCGTGTCGTGGCTTAATCTCGAGGGTCAAGCCAAAGTTGATGGGTTTAATTATTTAATAATTACGGCTATCGGGATTCCTTTTATCATGGGTTTTAACATCATCGCCTCGCAGCTTCGCGCTTTTGGAAATTCGCGTTCGCCATTTCTTTTTCTCGTCCTGGCCGCTTCCGTCAATATTGCTCTTGACTTAGTGTTTGTCGGCTTGCTTGAGATGCGGGCGACGGGAGCGGCTCTAGCTTCCATCATCTCGCAGGTTTGTTCGTTTAGCGCAGCGCTTATCTATCTTCGCGTTCGAAACTTCCCGATTCCACTATCAAAAAGCGACATTCGCTTCAGCGGAAAGTGCTCCAAAATGACTCTGCGCACCGGTCTTCCCCTCGCCCTTCAAGATGGCATCGTTCTCCTGTCTTTTACTGTTATCATGGCTCTTATTAATCTCTATGGACCGGAAGCTGGTTCAGGATTTGGAATCGGTGAAAAAATCACCTTCTTCTGTTTTGTTCCATTAAACGCTTTCAGCGCCGCGCTGACGGCGACGACGGCCCAAAACTTAGGCGCCAATCAACTTGAGCGCACTAAACAATATGCCAAAGCCGGCCTGCTCATGCATGGCGTACTCGTGAGCGTTGCTGTCATCATCTGCGAAATCTTTGCCCCTCAGTTAGCCGCCTTGTTTACTTCTGACGCCAGTATTATTAACTATGCCACTTCCTTTATCCGCATCATTGCCATCGATGCCTTTATCTGCATTTTTATCTATGTTCTAAACGCCTTGTTCATGGGATCGGGTCATACGACCTTTTCCATGATGCAAAATGTTCTTTCGACGGTCTTAATCCGCCTCCCTCTAGCTCTCGTTTTCGTCTTTGCCCTGGAAACGCAAGTCACGGTGTTGGCGTTTGCCTATCCGATCGCCAGCATATTTTCTTTAATCGCTTGTCTTATCTACTTTAAAATAGGGCGCTGGAAAATAATCCGGCAAGAAAAAGTTCACATTCCGGATATTCTTTCTTGATAAGGCTATTTATATAAGGCGCGCAGCTCTCTGGCGCGTCTTTTTATTTCGTCGCTAATTCGAAAAGAGTCGCACATCTTTTGAATGGCTTTTCCGATGATTCCGTAATTCAGTTTTCTTGAGGCGATAAAGCGCAATATTTCCTCAGGGTTATAGATAGCTAAATCGGCGATTAGCCAGGCTTCGGCCATCTGGACATAATAAGCTGCATCATTATGCATGAGATTAAGTATGTTCTTTGTAAGGGAGGGGTCTTTTTGAAAGCCGGTCAAAAAGATGACGTATCCCCAACGTCGCACAAACAGCAAATCGGATTGCACATATTTTGCGGATAAACCATAAACATAGTCAAAAGACGGAGCCCTTTTCAGCAGTTGCGGCAAAATATCGACATGCCACCAATCGCGAAGGTGCGGAAACAAATCCTCGATAAAAGCAATCTGATCTTCATATTTTTGAATGCGTTTGAGCGATACCACTAGATAGATGCGAAAAAGAGCGCCGTTTTCATCGATGTGAGGAAAAAGGTCACCGACATCAACGCCGCGAGTTAGATAATCTTTGGCGATATCATCGATGTCTTTGGTGCTCAGCTTCTGAACTGCATTAATGCGTTTTAATACCTCTTGATAAATCATGCCTTCCCCTCGTCTTATAAAAAAGCCGCCCCATAAAAGACGGCTCATCAGTGAAATCGTTTTAAACGGATGGATTAATGTGGCTGTCAAGAGCCGCGATGGTCGTGCCCGGATTTGAAATCGTCGCCGTTGCGAATAAGCAGCTGCCCTCGTTTAGCTGAGCGGTCTCGTTGGCGTACAGCTTGAAGATGAGTTCTCCGGCCGAATTGTAAATGATTTTTACTTCTTTAAAGGTGAAATACGGTTGTTCACCCTCTCCGATAACCGGATTCGTGTAACAGGGTGCCGTCAAATACATCATCGCTTTTTCTAGAGTATAAGCCTCATCGACATTACCAAGATTTTTTAATGTCATCGCCGTCTCTGAAAGGCTTGTCGAAGACCAAGTAATGACGCCTTGTTTAGTGCTTTCGTGAGTAAATAAGGCCGTGAAAGTGTCGAGGTTGCTGTTGATGGTATGCATTCCGACATAGTATTCATCGACATCAACTCCACCGCTATAACTATCGTCAGAAAAAGCGGCATCGGCATTGTTTCGTGCGTCTTTACCGGCTTCTAGCGCAAAGTGATACATGACATCGGATTGAGAATTTTTTGTGTAATAACCGCTGTTGACGGCCTCAACATCATCATACATATAAAGTCCGTTTTCGATAAACAGGGTTGTCCGCGTCGAAGTAAAAGGATAGGTATTGAGTCCGCTGGTGACGATGGCATTATAAGCATCGGAAGTCCAGTTGATAGCCGTCACGCGAGTGTAAGCGTGGCCAAAATTGTCTAAATAGTCGCTTAATGCAGGAGGATCCTCCAAAAGAAGGGCAGAACGATTCGTGTCAATTTTGGCGCCTGCCGTGCCCGCGATTAAGAAAGAGAAGACGACTAAACCGAATAATTTCATAATAAGTCCTCAACTAAATATAATTTCATTGTACCTCTTTTTGTTATCAGGAGACAAACGATGCTTTATCATTCAGCGCTAATTTACGGAGAGAAATTCCTTTAAGAAGCAGTAATGTTCTTGTTTTTCATTTTCAGTAAACTAATTTTACGGTGAGAATAAATAAGCAGAAATTGCGATATAGTGCGATTAAATCGAAGAAAGATTGGTCTTATTGTTTTCAATATCTACTCATATATTCGGCTTTTTGATTAAATATTTTATTAATTGGTGCATTACAATTGCAACAGTGCCGGTTATTATATAAGGTGTTATTTGATAACCGATAAACTATACTTAAAAGTGATAAAGAAAGGGCTTTATAACATGGTACCTCGCAGCAGTTACACAAAAAAACGACTCGTTGAATCGCTCCTCAAATTGATGAAGAAAGGGCAAAGATTCGATGATATTTCGATTCAGGATATCGTCGAAGAGGGTGGTTTTTCACGCATGGCTTACTACCGGAACTTCAAGACCAAAGCCGACATACTTAGATACCATTTCGATGTGATAACCGAGGATTTCATCAAAGAGACAAATACCGATTTCTACAAGATGCCCTTTGAAGAATATCTAACTTCGGTTTTTACCTATCTTTTTAATAATCGCGAGCTTTCTAAAATACTGCTCGAAACACGTCTTTTTGACTATGTCAAGGAACAATTTGATTTAAAACTTATCAAAACCGCGCACAACGAAGAAGAGCGAATTCGCTTTATTTACTTCGCCGGCGGGCTGTTTAATATCTATTACCACTGGCTTCTATCTGACGGCAAACAGACTCCGCAAGAGATTGCCAAAATAGTCGCCGATTATGTTCCGCGGCCCTAAGGAATAAAAGAGAAAAGTTCCTCAAAACATGGGGAACTTTTTTATTATGTCTTCTTTTTAATCAAGCTCTTGATGAGCTTATTGAATTTGCGAAGCGGCTCAGCGAAAAAAGGAATGGCGAGATGGATGACGGCAATGGCGATCGCGCCGATGGAATAGACGAAATGATAGGTGGCCAAATCGATTAAAAAGTTATTCATGCCAAGCAAGAAAAAGGCACCGACAGCCAAGAGAATCGATAGGAACGCGATAATCTCGGCATACACCAAGGTGATTAGCCTCCTCGTCTTCGTGTTTTTCAATGGATTGTCCATGAATTCAAAACCAGATAAGACAATCATGTAGGCAATGTATAGAAAAAGTGGGCAGGAGATAATTAAAAATACGCCCATAAAAATCTCCCCGGTCACGATATAATGGGGAGCGATGGCGATGAAAAGAATGCTGAATAAGATGGCGACCGCCGCGATTAAATAAGAAATGCGGTTGACCTTGAAGACTTTGAGGAGAAGCGTTTTGTCCTTCATGATTTTCGTAAGCGGTTTTTCTTCAACTCGTTTGATTGATCCGCTGCTCAAGTCGATGTGACAGACATCCTCTTCGTCAATCGATATTTCTTCTTCAATTATCTTTTTGGGTTCTGCAATCGCTTTGGCCTCAACGGGCTTGCTCTTTAAAACGAGAAAGGTGTTATCTTTCGCATATTGCTTGATTTCATGAGTGATAATTTTTTCGTGAGTGGCGTTGACATCATCATTTTGGTCGATTGTGATGTAGGCCGCCTTAAAGGCGGAGACGATTTCCATCATCCGTCTGATTTTGTTCTTTTTTTCTTCGTCGGTTCCTAAGGGCAAATCCCTTAGCGAAGCGAGTTGTTTCTGTATCTCCTTAAATGTTTCTTTGTCGCTCTTTTGAAAAACAAAGCAGGTCGTCAGGACAAAAACTTTGCTCTTAATCATTAAAATGATTAGTCGTTCATTATTGTCCTCGCGGGGAAAGAAGCATTTGCCGTCGATGAAAAGCTGTCCCTCGTCGAGTGATTGGTATTGCAGAGAGAGAAAATCAAAGATGTATTTTTGCCCATATTCGATGAGGTTTATGCCTTTGTTGAAAACTAAATCCACCTTATCGTTATGTCCTTCTTGAGAAGAGATGACTGCCGATTTTAATTCAATCATATTATGGATTATACCATAAAGTATTCAGCCGTTTAATTACAATTAACATCACATAATGGCATTTTTTATTCATGCATCACAGTAAGAAAATAGAGTAAATAATCCAAATGGGATTAGACGATATACTGAACACTCTACATGGCAAGGCACAACGATATTGATACAATTCGTGCTTTTACTGCAACCCCTGTATTCAATTCGTGCGTTGAGTGACTGTAATCGTGCGTTAGGCGCAACCCTAGAATTCGGTCTGCAACCACCCGTTTTCAGGATTGCAACCCCTACGGGGAATTAGTGCGCTTAGTGAATAAAGGAAAAAGCGATTTTCAGATTTGGGGCATAAGAAAAGCCCTTGATGCGCGGTTAGGCAAACCAGGTACAAGGGCAAATTTCCGAATAACTCCGATTCTATCGGGCTTTTAACGAAAAAAGGAATGATACGCATTGTATCATTCCTATCGTGACTTGATGGCAAAGAAGAGTTGTTTTGATACAAAGTGAATACCCCTTATCAAAAAGTGAATACCCTTGTTAGAAACTTTCAATATCAAATCACTACTATTATTTAATATTAATAATTCTTATATTCCGCCTTCAACCTTAAACTCTAGTATAGCTTCACCAATAGGCATTGTAAAAGTATATTCCCAAATATATCCTTCATCGGTTTCTATACTAGTTTGCTTTGAATAAAGCTCACCATCTACATACATATATAAATCTGCATCCATTATCGGATATGAATGTAATTTAATTTCAGTAAATGGAGTGAAATATTGTTGTTCTGGTTTATCATAAATGTAATCATGTTCATCAATGATTGTTAATTTAAATTGTCCTGTAGGTACGATATTTTCTCCATCGTAACCATTGATTAACGAAACAACATTAACATCATGATCGGGCATTGTGTATTTAATATATTCAGGTTCCCATGCTTCAACAGCTGTAGGTCTATATACAGTCCCGTCTACCAATAAAGTTGCACTTAAACCAGAAAAGAATTTAATCTCAAAAGTGATTTCATCGCCTTCTCTGTATAGTCCATAAGTTTGATTTGACTCACATATCTCATCAATATTCAAAATTATATTATTTAAATCTTTAATGTTTAGTTTGTGCTTACCATCAATAGAAAAATCGCATCCAGTTAACGGAATCATTAATAGAAATAGTAAAAAGCATAATATTTTCTTTATATTTTTCATCCAAATTTCCTCCTTTTTCATTCCAATATCAAATCACAACAATTATTTAATATTATAACTTATCTATCAAATTTGCTAATTTAGCTCTTTGCTTTTTATCAAGCATTCTTACTTTTTCTTCTAGTGAAACCTTTTCTTTAATATCTGGTGGAGTGGTTTTTCTTAAAGTAATCTCATCGCCATTAATTTCAACTTCAACATACTCACGAGGTTTAAAACCAGATATCGTTATTTTATAATTTTCCAGTACCCTCTTTTGTTTGTTCCGATTCTTTCGATATAGCCTTTTTCAACAAGTGAAACAAATACTCTAGACACAGTTCTTCTTGATATTTTCAATTCATCTACAAGGGTATCGTAAGGTATGCTTGGATTATTAATTAACTCTAGTAGTACTCGTTTTTCATTATCAGATAATTCATCCAAAAGATTTTTGCCATCATTTTTGCCATCATTTTTGCCAACTTCCATTGTATCAGTGACTTTTTTATTAAAAGGTATAATCACATTGATATATGTATCGTGAATATCAAAAGCCTCTTTTCCATACTTTTCAATGATTTTTGGAATACCATGCCCAGTATGTTCAACAATGCCAAGTTTTAAGAATATTCTCATCAAAACGGAATTTCTAGGATGACTGACACCATTAAAGAAATCATTTTGAGTTATTTCCCTTGGTATGCCACCATGAGAAGTTATCTCAATTCTATCATCATAAAAGGATACTAATGGCTCGGATATTGTCCAGTCATTATGCACAATGGCATTCACTAAAGCTTCATTAACACAGTCAATATCATATAGATATTCATCTATTCTTGGGCGTACTGTAGTGTTTGTCACACAAATATTCTCAGCAATCAGTCTATCTTTTAGTCGCTGAAATCCAAGTAAAATACTTTGATCGCCATAATCACTTCTTTGAGAGATTGATGCTTTTGTATTTCCCTTAAACTTTACAAAAATTAAAGGGATCATATTTTTGTCAGATAAAAGTTCCGCCATTAAATTATATTCACCATTTTTCATTACTAAACTAAAATTTGATTCAAAAGCATTTTGATTAATATGATAGCCCTTGCTAGTTAATAGTATTTTCATCATATCAAATGACAATGGTGCATAATGAGATGGGGCTTTTAGAATAAAATCATCATCTATAAAATTCTTCTGATAGCGATATTCCATTTCAATCGAACTCATTTCCTTACAAGTTGTGCCAATTCTAACAAGGCATCCCTTTGAAGAAAAGCCAAATTTTTTAATACAATATATTGGCTTAAATCCTTTTCCCACACTAATCTTTAAAATATTTTTACCATCCTCAATTATTGAAGTGGTAGTAATCTCAGCTTGTGGATTAGGCTCAATTTGTGAAGTAATACAGTCAGAGATTTTCTTTTGGGTTTCATCCATTAGATCATTAGGAATTCCTTTTAATTCTCCCCAGTCAGCAATTCCGATAAAAATATCTCCACCTTGAGTGTTTAAAAATGCAACAATATCCCTGACTAACGCATCAGTATATTTTTCTTTTAGTTCTAATATTTCAGATTCCATGTACATTGATATCACCTCTTTAATGTTATTATACACTATTTTTGCCATTCTATCAATATTTTTGCCAGTTTATTTATTTTTGTTTGGCTAAAATGCCATTATTTATTGACGGTTTTGGCAAAAATCATCAATAATTATCATTTGAATATTCGCAATTTAACAAAAAAATAAAAAAATCCCTGATTTTGTATCAAGGATATGCTTCTTAAATGGCGGAGTAAGAGGGAGTCGAACCCTCGCACCAGTTGCCCGATCTACTTCCTTAGCAGGGAAGCCCCTTCACCACTTGGGTATTACTCCACGAACGCCATTAAATATAGCATAATGGCGCCAAAAACTTCAAACAATTTAATAGGCTTTGGCGAAGTAGACAACTTTCTCGGCTTTTTTGCCACAGACAGCGCATTCATCAGCGAAATGCTCATGGTCGCCGTGCGGCATGCAGCGCGCCGTCGCCGTCGTCAATTCTTTAATCTTATCTTCGCAGGCCCGCTCACCGCACCACATCATCTTGGCGTAGCCGCCAACATCGACGACATTCTTAAGCTCCTGAACATTTTTAACCTCAACAATATGGCTCTTAAGAAATTCTTGGGCTTTACGGTACATCTCTTCATGCGTTTCTTTTAAAAGACGAGCAACCTCGCTTTCAATGTCTTCATTTTTGACAAAAGATTTGTGACCATCCACGCGCCTTGCTATGACGACTTGATTCTTCTCGAGGTCGCGCGGTCCGAGTTCGAGGCGAAGAGGCACACCCTTCATCTCGTGTTCGGCGTATTTCCAGCCCGGTGTCCGGTCGCTGTCATCGAGGCTGACCCGATACCCGGCTTTTTCAAGGTGTTCTTTTATTTCGTTGGCCTTATCTAAAATTCCTTCTTTGTTTTGCTGAATCGGAATGATGACGACTTGAATGGGCGCCACAAATGGAGGTAGGACTAATCCGTTATCGTCGCCATGCACCATGATAATCGAGCCGATTAAGCGCGTGGAAACACCCCAGCTGGCCTGATGCGGATTCCGCAAGACATTGTCTTTGCCCTGAAAGGTGATGCCAAAAGCCTCGGCAAAACCAGTTCCAAAATAGTGGGTCGTTCCGCTTTGAAGGGCTTTCCCATCGTGCATCAAAGCCTCGATTGAATATGTTTCGAGAGCGCCGGCAAAGCGCTCCTTGTCGGTCTTTAAACCTTTGACGAAGGGAATGGCGAGAAGTTCGCTGCCTAAATCATCATAGATGTCTAAAATGTCAAGAGCGTTCTGGCGGGCCTCCTCTTCGGTAGCGAATATGGTGTGGCCTTCCTGCCACAAAAATTCGCTGCCCCGTAAAAAGGGGCGCGTCGTTTTTTCCCAGCGGACGACGCTGCACCACTGGTTATAGAGCTTAGGCAAATCGCGATGCGAAGAAACGATTTTAGCGTAGTGCTCGCAAAATAAAACCTCGCTTGTCGGGCGGATAATCAGGGGGTCATCAATTTTACTTTTTCCGCCGATGGTCGCGATTAATGTCTCGGGGGCAAAACCCTCGACGTGTTCTTTTTCTTTGTTAAACAAAGATTCGGGGATGACGAGGGGCATGTAGACGTTTTGCACGCCGATGCCCTTAAATCTTTTATTTAGATAATTCTGAATTTGCTCCCAGATAGCATAACCGTAAGGTCGATAGATAATAAAACCCTTAACCGAGGAATAATCCATTAATTCGGCCTTGCGGCAGACGTCGGTGTACCATTTGGCGAAATCGACATCGCGGCTCGTGATTGCTTCGTTTTTATTTGTTTCCATGCTGAGTTCTCCTTATGAAGCCATGGCTTTAATCTTATTGAGGTTTTTTTGCGAAATCGGCAAGATCATCTCGTCGCTTGGCGAAATCGTCTCGCTGGCGACATAGTGAATGCCCGATTTGATGACCAATTCCACCGCGTTCCAGTTTTGGAGGTCAGTGGCGATTATCGGCTTGTTGTATTTTAACAGTTTTTCGACCAGCGAACGCATCTGCAGACGGCGGCGGCTGTTGGTGTTAATATCGTGTGTCATCTTTTCGTCAAGGATGAAAAAATCAAACATATCATAGACGGTCGAATTTAATAGCAGATCTTTATCCGCGAGTTTTAAGGCGATTTCGTAACCTTTTACTTTATAAGTCCTCAACTCGCTAATCATGATTTCGTCATCATCAGTCTGATTGTTGATGTCGGTCTCAGAGAAGACGAGGACGATATGGGTTTCCTTGATGCGGTTGATGTGGCCAAATGTTTTTAATATATACGGTTTTTCCTGCCAGAGAACATCAAAGAAGAGACGGAGATAATCGCCGCTTTTCTCGTTGATAAAACGGGAGATGACATTGCGGGAAATAGTACCGAAAAGTTCTTTATCATCCTCGGTGCGCGTGGCGTATTCTTTTAGTTCTCCGATTGAATCAAAAAAGGTGTCAAAGGGCTGGACGAACGATTGATAGCCTAAGACTTTCATCTTCTCGGCATCGAGGATTGGGCGATATAGAAACTTGAGTTTCTTGTTGCGGATGATGTTCTCGACTTCGGTGCGATTCGATTGCTCGATCGTGTCATCGCCGCGCATCCCCTGCTCATACCAGGTGATGAGTTCATTATCCTCTTGGCCATAGGCCGCGACCACCATCGCTTGACGGAGCATTTTTTCGGCGTCGTTTGGAAAGAATTTATGCTCGACGATGCCAACGGAGATGCCGATTTGTTCAATTAGACTGTTTAAGCTTAAGAAGCGATTAATGTCATTGACGAGTGAATGGACAAAGAGCATGATGCTCGAATGTGAGGAAAGGCGGGTGTCAAAAACGACGATCTCGTGTTGTGAAGGCTCAAGATAATAACGATTTTGAGTAAAGTGATTGGAGATGGCCTCTTTAATATGTGTGAAAATCAGGCGGTCAAAAGATCCGGCTTTATTTTGCGTCGAAGATCTTTTATAGAAGAAATTAAAATCGACAACGACGCCCCGAAAAGGCGAATTATCCAATAACACTCGCGCGATTTCTTCCATTGAACTGGCGGTGACCACCTTGCCTTCGCTGACCTTCGGCGGCAAATAGCGAAGGAGATAACTCTCAAGATGAATTAGTTCCTTTCCGCGATCGACTTCCTGGACTTGAAGCATCGATAAATAGTGCTTTTTGTTCTTGCTGGTAAAGACGTCGATTTCAAAGTAATCAGCGGCGTTTTTGCTGCCGTCGATCAAGGCGGCGATCCACTCGATGAGTTTTTCGCGTTCGAAATTGGGAAACTGGTTATAAAAATCAGTGACGGAAATCGTTCTTTGCTCGCGGATGTTCGAGCGGTTAAAAAAGCGGACGACATTGTTCTTGACATCGATGATATAAACGCGGACCGTGTTGGCTTGCTCTTTAATTTCCCGGCGGTATTTTTTATCGCCGTGAGCGCTTATAAAAAAACTCAAAAAGATGATTAAAATGACGAAAATAAGGCTCGCCATGACGATGAAAAGAATTAGCTGTGGGGTGTTTTCAACATTAAAATTCGGCACTTGATGAAACCTCGCCTATCATTATACACGAATAAGAGCGCGATACAATGCGAGTTATGGAAAATAGCGGTATCCAATCATAGATTGCCAGGGCTTATTGCCACCAACTAAAAAGTCGCATTCTCCTGTGGCGACAAGTTATAAACATGCTATAATTATTTAACGTTGGAGGAATACCCAAGCGGCTGAAGGGGTCGGTTTCGAAAACCGATAGAAGATGCAAGTCTTGCAAGGGTTCAAATCCCTTTTCCTCCGCCAGCAAAAACGTGATGACGGCTCCGTCCGTCTTTTTATTTTACCGGTCGAATGTAGAAGCGGCCGTAAACCTGCTGCAAATTGCTGACATTGATAAAACTTTCGGGATCGATTTGGCGAATCAGATTAACGACTTTTTTCGTCTCGTAACTCGAGACGACCATATTGATGATAAACCGCGCTTCTCCCGAAAAGGCGCCGGTACCTTTGATAATCGTCGCGCCATGGGGAACATTGGCAAGCAGCATGGTATGCAGATTATCTTTTTTTGTCACGATTTGAATCTGGACTTTTTTATTGCGAACATTGATAAAATCAATGACCAGCATCGAAGTGAAAAGATAAACAATAGAAAAGAGCACGCCGGAAGCGGCCATAATCCAGGCATCATTTTCGGAACTGATTAGACTTGGCGAAATTGCCATTAAAAGGCCATAGACCAGGATGATAGCGGTATTAATCATCATCGTGTATTTACCTGTCGGTGTCGATTTCTTAAGCGATACGTAATAAGCGATGACATCTGCGCCCCCCGCCGATAATTCGTATTTAAAAGCAATCGCACTGCTCAGCCCCGTGCAGATGCCGGCGAATAAAGCGCGGCTGAGCATGCCGCCGTGATGGTCGACAAAGGCGCCTAAATCATTTAGAAAAGGTATGAGGCGAAAAGTGCTGGCAAAGAGCGACACAAGAGCGACATTAATCATCGTTAATACAGCAAATCGCACGCCAATTTTGCGAAAAGCCAGAATGATAATCGGTATATTAATCGCAATATAGAAGATAGAATAGATGATGTCGCGGTAAGGTTCAATCGCATCGCCTAGCATGAGCTGGGCGGCGAGGCTGATCGTTTGCGAGATGCCAGATACGCCTCCCGAAACAAAGGAAAGTTCTGCTGATGCCGGAGTCAAGAAGCTGACCAATCCGACTGCGAAAACAGCCGCGGAAAGAGCACACATAAATAATGCGACGGCATACTCGACCACATATTTGAGCCAGATATGATCGAGCAAGAAGGAATGAAAGCGACCCGCCAAAGTACGTTTTTTTGCCATCGTTAGATTTATCCTTTGATTATTGTAGCAAAAGCCTATAAAGATATACATTTATTTCAAGCGACTCAGTTATTTCGCTTTTAAAAAAAGGAAGTTGATTCTATATTTATATAGTGTTATGATTATCGTGCTATATGCTCGGATATAGGAGGAGTCGTCAATGAATATATTAAAGGCAATCGGTGCGTTCTTTGTCCGCATCGGCCGTTGGATTAAAGATACCGCGTGGGTTCAGCCTCTACTTATCGTAGGTGCTATCTTTGCCGTCATCTTTTCCATACCCTCAATCACCAGCTGGATCGAAGGTCTGGCTGAAGACGCGAAATCAAGTGAAAAATACTATCAGAAATTTCAGCGCTCTCTCGCCGGTGGCGAGACAAGCGAAGCCGACAAGCTGATTGCCGACATTCAAGATGGCGATGCGAAAAGCAGTGTTGGCGATAAATTCTTCTTAGTTTTTGTCTCAGAAGATTGTTCGGCTTGCAGCGAAAGCAAAGAAGCTTTTGAAGAACTCGAGAAGAGATGGAAGAGCACCCTCGCCCCAAGCAGTGATGATTTGCCTTTTAAACTCGTTTCCATCTTCACCGATGAAGAAACCGATGAAACCACCTCGCGCGAAACAGCTTTTCAACAATTTCTAAACCGAGAAGGCAATGGCGAATTTTTTAGTGATGCCGCTCTCGTCGGAAGAGACTCATATTATCACCTCAACGGTCACAGTTCGGAAAGCGACCTCGATACCCTCGAAGCCGCTGACCCGGAAAACTTTTTGACTCCAACCATTCTTCTGATTGATTTCTCCGATGATTACGGAGGTGTCAGCGAAGTGATGTTCGGCGTCACCGGCGACACCAAACTCCAGAAAGCTGAGTTGCTCCGCGACTGCTGGGATCACGCCAATAAGTTCGAAGGAAAAGAATAAGGCTTACATTTATTAGTATAAAACAACCGCCAACTGGCGGTTTTTTATTTGCTGATAATCAAGAGGTGCGTCTGTCCGTAGCGGTAATGCCGGCTTTGAAACCCCTGATAGAGCGATGTGGCAATTTCATCTTTGCTTTCAATGGCAATCACCGTCCCTTTTTGCACGATTTTCGAATTTCGCAAACGGCTGATTACCGCCTCATAGTACCCTGAGGCATAGGGCGGATCGACAAAGACGATATCGAGCAAAACACTATTTCTCTCAAGGTAGTCAATCATCTCGCTATAGTCGCAAAGATGGACTTCGACATTATCTTTTTCTTTGAGCGACTCAACATTTTTGCCGATGATTTTTATCGGTTCACTATGATGATCCGAAAAGTATACTTTATTCGCTCCGCGCGAAAGGGCTTCGAGGCCGAGAGCGCCGCTGCCGGCAAATAAATCTAAAACGATGGCATTGCTGACTTTTCTGCCCAGGATTGAAAAAAGGGCTTCGCGAACCATATTCTTGGTGGGAAGAACAATTTCGCTCGGTGGGGTTTCAATGAGGCGGGAGCGATGCTTGCCACCGATGATGCGTATCATTGATGGACCTCACAACTATGTTCGCGAAAAGGCGCAAATAGTTTCTCATTAATTTCTTCGTATAATATGCGAACCTCGCGATAGGCGAGCAAATAGGCGCGGACAAGGGGATGGATTTCTAATATGCTCTTAGCGACAAAAAGATTTTTCTGGGCGGATTTAACTTCAGTTGATGATTCGCCAAAATGGCGTAGTGCATCATTAAAGGCTGTTTCGGCCTGATCTTTTTGATAGGCAAGGCGCATTACTTCTTTGTCTTCTTCCATCGCTTTTTCAGCGCGGCCAAGCGCCAAAATCCGCTCATCGCTTGCGAGAGCATCTTTTAAATCATTGATTTTGTTAAGCAGTATCGCATTCATAAGTATCATAATAGCAAATCGCGATTAATCATGGTACAATCTTTAAAAGTAAAGATTATGTTTAAAATAGTTAAAGATTCATCCCTTTCCCTACGCAGCAAATCAAAACCGGTCGAAATGCCTTTGACAAAGAAAGACCGCGACTTGATTCTTCGCATGTTTTCATATCTTAAAAAAACTCAGGACCCGGCTTTTCGCGAAAAGCATCCGTCCATTCGCGAAGGCGTCGGTCTTGCCGCTCCGCAGGTCGGCGTCAATAAGCGGATGACCACCATCTATTACCACGATAGCGAAGGCAAAGAAATTCAATATGCTCTCGTCAATCCCCGCATCGTCGAAAACAGCATTAAAAAATGCTACTTGCTCGCCGGTGAGGGCTGTCTTTCCGTCGACGAAAAACATGAAGGCTATGTTCCGCGCGATAATAAGATAAAAGTCAGGGCTTTCGATGTCTTGACTGACGCCGACATCGAAATTACCGCCCGCGGATACGATGCGATAGTTTTACAGCATGAAATCGATCATCTCGACGGCATTTTATATTACGACCGAATCAATATAAATAATCCCTTTCAAGTTATCGAGGGTGCGGTGGAAATCAGTTGAATTAATTTTCATGCTTTTATATAATAACTTTGCTTAATTTTGAAAACGCTATTTATAATTGCTTAATTTTTGCATCTATTTAGGAGATTTAATATGTATCATTCTATTTCAAGTGGCATATCGGTTTATGCTTTGGGCGGACTCGGCGAAGTCGGTAAAAATATGTATGTCGTCGAAAGCGAGTCCACGATTATTATCATCGACTCCGGCGTCATGTTTCCCGGCGCGGAAATGCCCGGCGTCGACTATGTCATCCCCGACTACACCCACCTTAAAAACAATCGCGGAAAAATTCGCGCCCTCTTCATAACCCACGGTCATGAAGACCATATCGGAGGGATACCCTTTTTAATCCGGACCGTGCACATACCCGTTATCTATGCGCCTAAATTGGCCGCGGCTCTGATCAGACACAAACTCGAAGACATGCGTATCAAAGAACCCGTCCGCATCGTCGAATACGATAGCGACGCCGCATTCCACATCGACGATTTTGTCGTCACCTTTTTCCGCGTCACCCACTCAATTCCCGATGCCTATGGCATCTGCATTGATTCTCCCGATGGGCGCATTGTTCATACCGGCGATTTTAAAATCGACTTAACCCCTGTCGGACCAGATATTGAACTCGACAAAATCGCCCGCATCGGCTCTGAAGGAGTCGACCTTTTATTAAGCGACTCCACCAATGCCGAAATCGAAGGCTACACGCCGAGCGAGACGAGCATCATCGCCGGCATCAACGAGATTTTCGGAAAAGCCGACGGCCGTCTGATCGTCTCGACTTTCTCAAGCAATATCTCGCGCATTCAGCAGCTCATCGAAGCCGCGATTCGACACAATCGCAAAATCGCAATCGTCGGGCGCAGCATGGAGAATGCCGTTTCGGCATCACGCGATATGGGCTATATCAAGATCAGCGATGATAATATCGTCGACCTTGACAACATCAATAATTACAAGCCGAGCGAATTGTGCATTTTATGTACTGGTTCACAGGGTGAACCGATGGCGGCTTTGGCGCGAATCGCAAACGGCGAACACAAATCGCTTCGCATCAGCCCTGGGGATACCGTCGTCTTCTCCTCATCGGTCATTCCCGGAAACGGCGTCTTAATCGACCGCATCGTCAATCAGCTCGTCCGCCGCGGCGCGAATGTCTTAACCAATTCTATTCTTTTAAATATTCACTCTTCGGGCCACCCCGCCAAGCAGGAACTCCGCTTGATGCTCAAGATGATTAATCCGCGCTATTTTATGCCGATTCACGGCGAGTACCGCATGCTCAAACTCCATACCGACATCGCCGTCGATTTAGGCATGGACCGCAACAACACATTTGTGATGGCGAATGGCGACACGATTGTTTTAAGAAGGCATCGCGTCACTGTCGGACCGCGCGTGCCGGCTGATGCTCTCTACATCGACGGCCGTGATATCAATGGTCTCAGCACCGCCGTCATTCACGACCGCGAAATTTTAAAAGACGACGGTATGGTCGCCGTCTTAATTAGCATTGATTCAAAAGCTAATCGCCTCATCGTCCCGCCAACTATTCACACGCGTGGCTTTGTTTTAGCCAACCATTCGAAGCTGATTGCCGAAGGGGAAAAGATCATCACCAATGAACTGCAAAAAGTCATGGCAAATAAGGTGACTTTTAATGAGATCAAAAATACCATTCGCAATACTTTAAGCAAATACCTGTTTGCCCAGACCGAACGCAATCCGATGATTATTCCGGTCATCATGAATCTCAATTAAGATGCTGATACTCGCTTCCAAATCTCCCCGTAGAAAAGACCTTTTAAGCAAAATTTGCAGTGATTTTGTCATTATTAACCCCGATATCAACGAAGATGAAAGCCGTCAGCATCCGCACGAACATCCTCTCGATGTCGCGCGTTTGAAGGCGTATCGCATTTTTCAGAGCCATCCCGAGGATAATGTTTTAGCTTGCGATACGGTCGTCATAATCGATGGTGAAATCCTCGGCAAACCGCGCGACGAAAAAGAAGCTTTTCAAATGCTTAAAAAACTATCTGGTAAAAGGCATATCGTTTTAAGCGGTTATACTTTCATCAATAGAAATCGCGAGATTAACCGGACCGTCAGAACCGAGGTCTATTTCCGCGCCCTGGATGATAACTTGATTCTCCGCTACATAAAAACCGGCTCGCCATTAGACAAGGCCGGCGCCTACGGGATTCAAGATGATTTTGCTCTCGTCGAGCGCATCGTCGGAAGCTATGATAACGTCATGGGTTTTCCCAGCGAAGACATCGCCAAGCACTGTTTTTAAACTATTTTATCACTTTAGCTAATTCTTCTGCCGAACCGTTGACAACTAATGTAATCTTGCTCGACATTTTAATTATCGACATAACGCCATTTTTTCTTAAATCTTCTTCGACAAGGAGATTATTTTCTTTTAAGACAAGGCTCAAACGCGAACCTTTCGCATATAGGGAAATGATGTTTTCACGACCTCCCAGCGCCGCTAAAAAATCCTCGCTGGCAAAAGATTTATTTCCGCTTTTAATACCGCTTCTTTTTCCGGATAAAAAAATAGCGAGGAGGGTAACGATGATTACAACCGCAAAACAAAGCGCGATCCATAAGGCGTTATCTTTTAAAAATTTATTAAAGAGATTTTCGATTAAAAAAATCATTTCTTGTCAATGACGCAATCGCGGGCGTGTGGGCAAGCGTTGAAATCGGGGCATTCATCGGCATTGCAATGCTTTTCAAAAATGCGGCGAGCCTGCGGAATGAAGGAACGGATTTCTTCTTCGTTATAGCCGACTTGGATACGGCGATCGTTAACGACAATTGGACGCTTTAAAACGGAAGGGTTTTCACGAATAAAGCTGATCATCTCGGAAATCGTCATATCTTCAACGTTGACTTTCTTCTCTTTGACGATTTTACTGCGTTCCGAAATGATATCTTCGGTCCCATTTTCCGATTTGAATAAGATTTCTTTTAATTCGACTGGATCGAGGGCGGCATTAAAAATATTCCTCTCTTCAAAGGGTATTTGTTGTTCTTCGAACCATTTTTTGACTTTGCGGCAGCTGGAGCAGCTGGGGGATGTGTATATTTTTATCATAATTTCTAACTGTCATTCTATCATAAAAGACCATTCGAGTAGATAGTTTTTTGGGATGATAGCCGTATTGGCTAAATTGACACTATGCGGATTCGCACATATAATAGTAAAGACTTAAACGGAGGAAAAGACATGAACCGCGTTTTAAGTGGCATTAAACCGACAGGACAACTGACGCTCGGCAACTATCTTGGCGCCCTAAAGCACTTTAAAAAGTTTCAGGATGCGGGCGAAGTTTTCGTCTTCATCGCCGACCTTCATGCCCTGACTCTTCCGATCGAACCGGAAACACTGCGCACCAACACTCGCGATTTAGTTGCTTTTTATCTGGCCAGCGGCCTTGATCCCAAGCGGGCGACCATCTTTTTGCAAAGCCATGTCAGCGCGCACAGCGAACTCAATACCATCTTTCAGAATTATCTTTATATGGGCGAACTTTCACGCATGACTCAATATAAGGATTTGTCGTATAAAATGAACAACAACGCCATCGGTCTAGGACTCTTTGCCTATCCCGTCTTAATGGCCGCCGATATCCTCCTTTACGATGCCGCCATCGTCCCCGTCGGCGATGACCAAATTCAACATGTCGAATTGGCGCGCGATCTCGTCAATCGCTTTAATAAGCGGTACGGCGACATTCTCGTCATGCCCAAAGCGCAAGTCAACAAAGTCGGAGCTCGCATCATGTCGCTCAGCGATCCGATGCGCAAGATGTCAAAATCAGATTCAAAAGGTGACATTTTCTTAAAAGACGATCTGGCGACGATTCGCAAAAAAATCATGGCTTCCGTAACCGATTCCGGAAGTGAGGTCATCTATGATCTCGATAATAAACCCGGCATCTCCAATCTTTTGACGATTTATGCGGCCACAAAGGATATTTCCATCGCTGAAGCCGAAAAATATTTCTCCGGCTATCGCTACGGCGATTTTAAAAAGGCAGTCGCCGACGCCGTCATCGAAGAATTGTCGCCTTTTAAAGAAAGATACGAGCAAATTATTCAAGGCGATGAAATTGAAAAAGTCTTGAAAGATGGCGCCTCCCGGGCGCGAATCATCGCCGAAGCTACTTTAAAAAGAGTTAAAAACGCCATAGGTTTGCTCGATGTTAAATAAAAGACCGCTCCTGATTGCCGTCGATATGGACGGCACGTTACTTAACACCGACAAAGTTATCACGCCGCGGACGAAGCGGCTTTTACACAAGCTCAGTGCCCGAGGCCATCTCGTCGTCCTGGCCAGCGGCCGCCCATCGCGGGCCCTTTACCGCTATTACGATGAATTAAAACTCAATTCACCGCTTGTCTGTTATAACGGCGCCTTTGTGTTTCATCCTTTGGATGACGCTTTCCCGCGCGTCGAATTTGAATTTCCCAAAGAAGTTGTTAAAGAGTTGTTTAATAAACTGAAACCTTACGTCAAAAACATCATGTGCGAAAACGATACCGACATCTGGATTTATAGCGAGGATCTCTACCTCGCCAAATTCTTCTGGTATGAAGGTATGAACATGCATTATGGCGATCTCGAAGAAATTCTCGACGTCAATCCGATGACGATGATTTTGCAGACGAATAAAGATAATCTCGATGAACAATCGATTCGTCGCATCGTCGGCCAATTTCCGCAGCTTGATGTCCGCTTCTGGTTCGGTCTTTCCTATTTTGAAATCTTTTATAAAACGGTTTCTAAAGGATCGGCTCTAACTCAAATTGCAAACTACTACGGAATTCCAAAAGAAGACATCATCACCTTCGGAGATGCCGAAAACGATATTGATATGTTCGCCGTCTCCGGCATCAGCGTCGCCATGAAAAACGGCGGTCCCGACATCATTAAAAACGCTCATCGCGTCAGTGTAAAAGACAATGATAATGAGGGCATATATCACACCCTCAAACAAATACTTAAAGAAGTCAAAAATCGCCGGTAGATGAACCCTTTACAGCGCATTTGCTAAAACGGCGCTTTTTTAAGATGCCGGAGGGGTAGTTATTTTTTTAGGTTTTTTGGGTTCTTTGATGATTTCGCCAGCGCGCATCAAAGCCAGCTTGGTGATAATCGGTCCGACGAGTTCGAAGAATAAAACCGAGCATAAGACGACGGTCACGATTTTGACGCCGATATCCGATGGCATCTCTTCGGAGACGACTTTAGCCATACCGATAGCCACGCCGGCTTGAGGCAGAAGAGCAAAGCCCAGATAATGGCGTATATTTTTGTCGCTCTTGGTCGATAAAGCACCGAGGTAGGCGCCGAAGTATTTGCCGACGCTTCGCGCTACGATATAAACAACACCGATCAATCCGACCGTGACGATGACCCTAACATCGAGTTCGGCGCCGCTTAAAATAAAGAAAAACATGAAGAGAGGTGGCGTCCAGCGGTCGATTCCTTCAACGACTAAATTCGAGTCGCTGCGCATGTTGGCAAAAACGGCACCGATCATCATGCAAAGCAATAGTGACGAGAGAGAATACCAATCGATAAAAGCAAAGAGTTTAGTAAGTCCAACGCCGAGAAAAACGGTCGTAATCATCAGCGTCAGGCGATTGGCCCGCGATTTGAAAAAGCGCATGACAAGAGCTAGTAAAGCGCCGAGTGCGGCGCCGATGGCCAGCGATAAGAAAATCTCGACTAACGGAGCGAGCAAAATGGCTTCCGCCGTCAGAGAACTGTTCGTGGCGACAACCTTTGAAATCGACAACAAAACCGAAAAGACGATGAGGCCGATCGCATCGTCAAAGGCCACCACCGGAAGCAAAGTATCGACGACCGGTCCTTTGGCTTTGTATTGACGGACGACCATCAATGTCGCGGCCGGAGCCGTCGCCGTCGCAATCGCACCGAGGGTTAACGATAAGGCGACATCGCGTGAGAAAGCAAAGACAGCCAAAGCGACGACAACCGCTGTCAATAAAGCTTGAAAAAGGGTGATAACAACGACTTTGCCGCCAATCTTCTTCAATGAAGAAAGCTTGAATTCACAGCCGATGCTGAAAGCGATAAAACCTAAAGCAATATCGCTTAAAATAGAAAAATCGCTAATAGCTTGTTCGGAAAAAAGATGACCGACGAAAGGACCGAGAAGCAAACCGATGATGAGATAACCGGTGACATTGGGTAAATTCAAAAGCTTCATCAATCTTGTTGAAAGAAGCCCCGCGGCCATTGCCAGCCCGAGAATAAGAGTTATATTAAGGTATTCCATTAAACGTCGCTGCCTTCGTAGTGATTAAGAGGTACGGCAAACATGAAAGCGTCGGTCAGGTTTTGAGTGATTTCTTTGATAGTCGAGCGGGCAATTTCCAATTTGGCGTCGTCGATGACGATTAAGACGGTCGCATTTGACTCGTATTCCTGCTCGACGAGATAGCGCGATCCTCCGAAGATTGGAGGATGATTAACATTGGATTCCATCAAGGCGTGGTTTAAACCCGTCGAGGGTAAAACCGTCCCTTTGATGTTGAGCTCAGTAAGCTTTTCAAAGAGGCGATGCGCCCGTTCGTTATTCTTTAGAATCACAACTAATAAATGCTTCATGTTTTGCTCCTTTAATATATTAACCCCATTTTAATCGTTTTCAAGAAAAAAATCAGGTGATATCAAGTTGCTTCTTAAGTTCTGCAAAAAGTGCTTTTGGCCGATTTTGAATGGATGCGGCGTTCGTTCCTTTAATGCCAAAATAAAATTTGCATTTCGGCTCGGTGCCGCTCGGGCGAACGGAGATGGTCGAGCCATCTTCAAGGACCAGAATTACGACATCGGCTTTTGGTAAATCAATCGGCGCTTCGCCTTTTTCGCTTCTTGTCACGCTATTGATATAGTCGCGGATTTCAACGACACGTTGCCCCAGCACTTCCTTAATTTGACGATTGCTGAGCCGCGTCATAATATCGCGCATTTTCTGCATTCCGGCCGAACCTTTGAATTCGACCGAATAGGATAGATCGAGGCGATAGCCGTATTTTTGCTGAAGTTCGTCATAGACGACATCAAGTGTTTTGCCGCGCAGGTGATGGAACAAAGCCATCTCGCAATACATTAAAATGGCTTGAATGCCATCTTTATCCCGGGCAAAGGGAGCGATTAAACACCCGTAGCTTTCTTCATAGCCGAATTCAAATGTCGGACCGCCGTGTTCAAGATAATATTGAATGCGGTCGCCGATAAACTTGAAGCCGGTGAGAAAGGTTTCTACTTTTAAACCATAGCTCTTGGCGATCGTCCGCCCGAGATCTGAGGTGACGATCGTATCATAGAAAACGCCGTTTTTAGCGAGCAATCCTTTTTTCTTTCGCTCGCCGAGGAGATAGTCAATTAAAAGGGCCGCGGACTGATTGCCGGTAAAAAGCTCATATTCACCGTTTTGAGCAAGATAGCTGACACCGACGCGGTCGCCGTCAGGATCGGTCATGACGATGAAGTGGGCGCCGATTTCTTGGGCGAGTTTAATCGGTTCGATATAAGCCTTTTTCTCTTCGGGATTCGGCGAAAGCGTACCTTTGAAATCGGGATCGGGGTCAACTTGCGAAAGGACGGGATAAACTTCATAACCGCAGTCGTTAAAAACGCGCATGGCATTGACATAACTCGTGCCATGGTTGGGGGTATAAACAATCCTGAAGCCTTTTTTCGGCAAGGCGGGATTAAGCTGTATTTCTTCAACGAGTCGAACATATTCCTCATCGACATCACTATCTAGAACAATAATCTCTCCGCGGTTTAGACTCGGCGGTATCTCGAGCGATAATTCGTCGGGAAGGCGCTCGATAATCGCGATCAGTTTTGCAATTTTTGCCGGCACCAACTGGCAGCCGTGTTGATCGTACACTTTAAATCCGTTATATTCTTTGGGGTTGTGTGAGGCGGTGATCATGATGCCGCCGCAAGCCTTCTTATAGCGCACGGCAAAAGATAATTCCGGCGTCGGGCGAAGAGAATCAAAAATGTAACATTTTAAGCCCATTTTAGAAAAAATATCAGCAATTTGCATTGTAAATTCGCGCGACATACGCCGATTATCGTGTGAGATAACGACTCCCAAATCTTTAGCTTTCGGAAAGGTTTCAAATAGATAAAGGGCAAATCCCACTGCCGCTCTTTGAATTGTAAAAAAGTTCATGCGATTTGTTCCGGGGCCGAGAATTCCGCGCATGCCGGCCGTGCCGAATTCGATGTTTTTAAAAAACGACTCATCGACTTCTTGCGGGCTCATTTTTATCATCTCGTCTTTCATGGCCGGGCTGACTTTCGGACTTTCAAGCCAGCGGGAAAAGTTTTGCTGCGTGTTCATCTGATGTTCTCCTTGTTTAATAATTGCTGAAGTATTTCCTCTTCACGTTTCGGAAGATCACTCGTAAACTGCCGCCTGTCGAGATAAGAAAGAAGGCCCTTATCGATGCTAAAAACGAGCTTATAGGCGTGTAGAAATTGCGAGTCGTAATTAAACTTTTCTTTGTAGAGGCGATTATCTTTGAAATCGCCGTATTTTCCATCGCCGACCAGGGGGTGATGAATGGCGGCGAGATGCACGCGAATCTGGTGCGTCCTTCCCGTTAACAGCTCCACATCGAGAAGCGAGTAATCGCCGTAATATTTGATGACTTTGATTTTGGTGCGCGCTTCCTGGGCGCCGTTAACTATTTTGTCGACTTTGACCATCTTGGCTTTTGCATCTTTTTTGAGTGGCAAATCGATTGTTTGGTCGTTAAGGACTCGGCCCACCGCCAACGCTAAATAATGTTTTTCAATACCCTGACGGCATTTAAACATCGCTTCCAGTTCCTGCAAGGCCGGAAGATTCTTAGCGAAAATAATTAGGCCCGAAGTATTGCGGTCGAGGCGATGGGCGGGAGCCGGGACAAAACCTTTGGTTTCTTTAGGATTGTATTCGCCTTTCTGAATCAGATAGTTGATGACTTGATTGGCGAGGGTGTGCGTTTTTTCGCTTGCGTCGCCATGGACTAAAAGACCCTTGCTTTTATTGACGATGATAATATTTGCATCCTCGTAGATAATGGCGTCGGAAATGACCGTATTTTTTATTTCGAGAGGCTTAGATAAGTCGCGAATTTGATCATCGGTGACATAGATGCGAAGCACGTCATCGGGCTTGAGGATGTAATTGATATCGACCCAGTGACCGTCAATCTTGACATCTTTCTTTCTAAAGATGCGATAGATAAAACTAAGAGGTGCGTTATTTAAATACTTGCGGACATATTTGTCGATTCGCTGGTTGGCCTCTTGGCTCGAAATTTTGATTTCAATCATATTTAATAATATTATATATTATGCTTTAATCGTTGTAATTAGCGTTATGTTTACTTATAATTTTTCTTGTCGCGGAGGAATACCCAAGCGGCTGAAGGGGCAGGCTTGGAAAGCTTGTAGGCTCTTAACGGGGCGCGAGGGTTCAAATCCCTCTTCCTCCGCCATCATCGTTGAAATATCCCCAAGGATTTTGTCCAAGGGGATTTTTAAATGCCAATCATATAAATTGGACAATACCAATTGTCTTCATTTATCGGGAATAAATCTTCTCTTGAATCAATCACTATTCCTTTAGAAATAGGTTTCCCATATTTTCTTAAGAAATCAAAATTGAAACCGCTGTTTACTGGATTAATCCCTTTTTTAATTTCGATTGGTGATATATAGTCCGCATAATCAATAATTAAATCAGCTTCTTTTTTATCTTTATCACGATAATAATAGAAGGTTCTTCTATAATCCACACCGGCATTTATATAACTTTTAATTATTTCACTAACCGCATACGTTTCATAAAACGCACCATTCATTACAGCGTTTTCAAGCATTTCTGCGTTTGGCCATTTGCATAAGTATGCACACAAGCCTGTATCCATAAAGTAGAACTTGGGGGCTTTGGTAATTCTATCTGACATGTTTTTAGCATATGGTTCTAAGAAAATGGCAACTCCAGAAGTAACTAAAATAGATATCCAGTTTTTAACAGTTCTCACATCAATTCCTATATTTCTTGAAATATCATCATAATTAATTTGCTGAGCGGTTCTTAAAGCCATATAATCTAAAAATCTTAAAAAATCGCCCTCTTTATCAACGTTGATTATTTTTTTAACATCTTTTTCAATGTACGTTGAAATATATGAACTAAAGAAAGTGTCCCTATTTAGATTCTTAGCAATATATTCAGGCATTCCTCCTTTAAAAATTTTTTCAAATATTTCCTTGCGAGTACGATAAAGATTTTTATTCTTTACTTCAGTGTACTTAGTTTTCAAATGGTCTAAGTCAGGATTAAATAAATTACCGTCTATTTCTTCTAATTCATTGTTTGCTAAAGAGGCCATATTTAATATAGCAGTACGACCTGCTAGCGATTCAGATACCATGTTTTGTAATTCAAACTGATTAGAACCAGTTAGAACATACATAAGCGGTACTTTCACATTGTTTTGCAGGCATTTGTTCTTTTCATTATCTACCACTACTTTGATTGCATCTAATAGAGGCGCTGCTTTTTGTATTTCGTCAATGATTATCGGCCAGGGATGTGCTTCTAAAAAGAGCTTTGGGTTTTTATTTGCCAAGGTCCTATTTTCCAAATCGTCCAAGGAAACAACAGCCATTTCTTTTCCAAAGACTTTACTGGCAGTTGTTGTTTTCCCAACTTGTCTAGCACCATAAATAGTAATGACGGCATATTCATTTTTTATCTCATTGAGCTTTTTTTCTATTGTTCTAATATATTCCATACAATTTCACCTCGGTCATATAATACACCATATTTTCGACCAAAACAACATTGCAGTGCTATTTTAGTCGAACGCGTATGTTTATGGACAATTGGTTTTTACTAGTTGTATGTGCATCGACAATTGGAGACATCCGATAAAATTAGCGCTCAGCGCTTTTTTTATTTGCTTCAACTTTTTGCCGGCGCTTCAAAATCAGAAAGCCAAACAAGATGGTCAACGCCAAGAAAATAGTATAACCGAGGATGTTGATGCCGACATCGATCCAGGTTCCGCTTCGTAGCGGAATAAAAAGTTGAATCATTTCGGTAACGCTTGCTACCGCGATGCCAAAAAGACCGCTGACAAGAACGATGAACCATTTTTTCTTAATCACTTTATTTAATATAAAATAAAAAGCCCAGGTTGTAAAAATGGCGCTGACACCAAACAGCAAGAAATGACCGATTGATTTGCGGATAAAAGAGGCGAAATCAACATAATTCTCGCCGTCAATCGCCTTTTTTGGCATCACTTCAAACACCAGGGTCTCACTCAGTTCGGGGTTGGCTGCGGATGAGACGGTTATCGTCGCTGTCCCTTCTTTTTTGGCGGTGATTTTTCCGGTTCTTCCTTCAATCTGGGCGGCGAGAACAGCTGCATCGCTCGAGATCACATCGATGTATAAATTTGTCGTATTATCAGGTGAGAAAATCGCGCTGATGTAGATGGTGTCGCCCACCGAAACTTCCTCATCGAGGGGGCTGCCATCGAGTCTGATATTGACATCCATTGCCGTCGGCAGCACCTCCTCGACGCTAATCGGAAAGATTTTCTGCTGCTCGGTGTCCATATTGCTGATGGCGATGACATTGGTGGAACCGGTTTTCTTATATCCTCTCAACTTCCCATCAACACCGATTTTGGCAAGCAACTCATCTTCGACTTTCCAAGTGACGCTTTGATCCGACGGAATCGTCTCGCCCCAATCGATGCTCAGCTGGATAAAGTTCGTCTCGGCGTGGTCCATATCATATATATGAACGACATTATTACCGGTGATTTCCCAGGATGATTCATCCGGATAAACTAGGGGATTCGGGTTTTCAATAACTTCGATGTCGACCAAGCGCGAAGGATAATCTGAGGCGAAGATAGTGACGCTGCCCACGCTTTTGGCGTGTATCACACCGTCTTCGATGGTTGCGATATCCGGATTGGATGATTCGAGAGAAACTAAGGAGGTATCGAAGTAGCGAACGGCGCGATTATCGGTGTAATCATCAATCGAAAAAATGACTCGTTCACTGAACCCGTTAAGAATTTGACTATTGGTGACAGTCAGCTCGAATTCAGTCGGGGCAGGGCGCTCGTTTACAGTGATTTCAACCGTTTTAAAGATGTTGCTATCTTCCGAGGAAACGGCCGTCAAGCTAGTGCTGCCTAATTCCATTCCTTCGACAAAGCAAGAGGAACCTTCCTGGACGGGATTAATCCGCTCATTTCCGGCGATAAAAGTGATGCCCTTGCTGGTGGCGTTGGACGGCGCGTATTCGACGCTGAAGCGATTCGTGGTGCCAATGGTTATTTCTTGATTCCCCACTAACGAAATTGATTCTAAAGGAACGACCTCGACCCTTCCCGGAATAAAGATATTGATGATGTCGGCAAAGATGTTGCTCAGCCAGTTGCTGCGCGTTACCGATACTCCGCCGGGCAGGCATGATTCAAAGACGATCAGTCCATTGAGTAAAACCGCCAAGGTGATAACGGCGATGTTCAGCGCTTTCTTCATGTGTCTATTTTAGAATATAAAGACGGGTTTTTCATTATCCAAAAACTCTTAGCCATTATTTTGCTAATCATGGTGAATAACATAAAAAAAGGAATCCGTTATTTGGATTCCACTTCTTTAGCTTCGACTTCGATGACGTTATCTTCGCTTCCGCCGTTTTCTTTAATCGCGGCCAGACGCGCTTGCCGGCGCTGCTCTTTTTCGACGATGCGGTCAGCTCCTTTGGCAAACACCGATAAGGTGATGACGGCCACAAGGGCGCCCGCAAGGAAGAAGATGATACCCCAGGCCCGCCAGTCCATATTGATTTTGGACCATTCGATGACGGCATTCTGGGCCGTTAAAATCCAGTTGTCAGCGGTGCTGACGCGGATGTTGTCGCCGATGATATCAAAGATGATGAGGACAACACCGATAAAAACGAGGATGCCGGAGACGACATACCAGGCGAATTCTTTTTTTGTGACATTCATTTTCATAATTTAGCCTACCTATTCTAACATGTAAGAATTTGTTTTCTCAATAACAATTAAGTGAGATTAAGCCTTCGCGGCTTGATTCTCACCGGTGTTTTTCGATGCTTGGAGCAACTCTTTAATGACCGGATTATAGAGATCGCGCCATTTAAATTCAGTCTCTTTGACAAAACTGGCGATGGCCTCCTTCGCTTCCTTGAAGACATCAACATAAGTTTTTCCAAGGGGGAGATCGCGCTTGCCCGAGATGTTTTCGATGACGGCGAATACTTTATCGACGAGATCCATATAAGCGAGGTCGGTCGCCACGGAATTCTGACGCGTAAAATTCATCAAATTTGTCACCTTGCTGATGTCATTTTGGATGAAATTAGATTGGGGCGTAATTTCCCCTTTTGCTTCATTTCTGACTTTATTGTAATCGAAGTAGAGAACTTCTAAATCGTTCATCATCGTCATGTAGACTAAGCCGCGATAAAAGCGCTCATCGGCTTTAATTAAGTCTTCGAGGCGCTGGTCGAATTGATTATTCTTTTTAGCAAAATCGACGTGGACATTGGCGATGCGGCGAATTTCTTCGTGAAGGATGATGACTTGCTCATAAACCGTGAGGTGCTGGGCGTGATCAACGCGAAGACCTTCGGGAGCGACGCGCAATATCGTCGAATCGTCGCCGTAAATCGTATCGTAAAAATCTTTGATCCGGGTCGTCAGTTTTTGACCGTTTTCACCGGCTTTGTCCAAAAAGATTTTTAAGGGCGTGTTTTGTTCGATTTCGACTAAGACGCCGCGCTTTTTGAAGTTATAAAAATCAAGATTATATTCCTTTTTCTTGATTGTATACTCCAAGGTATCACGAATAATCGTGTTGTAATGAAGTAGGGTGACGATCGCTTTCTGAATGTTTTCCATGTGTTTATTCCTCTCTCACATATTGTTCCAAGTCACTAAAGTGACGGATGCAGTGCTTTGCATATTTTTGCACCGACTTATGCGCGTGCTCCATGCAGAAGCTGTGTTCGAAGGCCGTAAACATTGAGATATCATTCCCGGAGTCGCCGACCACAACGACATCCTGATAACTGCGTTTGAGATAGTCGAGATAGAATTTGATGCCATCGGCTTTCGTGCAGCCACGCGGGGTTATTTCGATGAACATGCCAATCCAGCTCGCCTCGATTTCCGGATATTTTTCGCGGAGTTCTTTGTTGACCTCTTTAGCTATTTTCTGCGCTTTTTTAGAAAGGCCGAAATATATCATCAGTTTGTAGACCTGCCCTTTGCTAAGCTCGTCATAGAAGACTTCCTGGCTGTTGACATAAGGTTCGCGATAAGCACCCTGAATCATATAGTAGAAGCGGTTGGCCAGATTCTTCAATTTGCTCTTATAGCGATCATATGTCACGAGGTTTTGATTTTTGCTCATGATCAAGTAGCCGTGCGGATCGTAATCGCGATTGATCTCTTCGAGAATCTGCGACATGCGCTCGGCGGGTAAAAACAACTCGCGGATAATTTTGCCATCACACGATATATAAGCGGAGTTACAGCTTAAAACATCAACGGGACGATCGATGACCGAGACGACTTTGTGCGAGAAAAAATAATTGCGCCCCGAGACGATGATGACCTTGCCACCTTCATCGATGTATTGGCGTATAAAAGCTTTGTTGCGCGACGAAATCATGCGGACGCGGCGTTTGGGATAAAAGAGGGTACCGTCTAAATCGGTGGCAATAATCTTTTTCATTCGCAAGTATTTTATACTTTACCTTTTTATTAAACAAGCCATAATGCTTTTTTTCTATAAGAAAAGAGGCACGTGGCCTCTTCACGGTTGTTGTTTTATCAACTATTTAAGTTGATTCTCGGCTTGAATGACACCGATTCCGCCATCGACGCGGTGGTAGACGACGGAGATGCGATTATCATCGCTGTCGAGATAGATAAAGAAGTCGTGTCCCAGAGCATTCATGCGCGTGACGGCCTCATCGATGACCATCGGTTCGAGATAAATCGATTTCGTGCGGATGACAGCATCGTTTTCGGCGCCATCTTTTTCGGCTTCAAAGTTTTCAAAAGCGATGGACTTGCCGAGTCCGAGGCGGGATTTGGAGCGGTCCATGCGGGTTTTCAATTTCCGCATTTGGCCTTGGAGCTTGTCGACGGCGAGGTCGACGGCGGCATAGAAGTCTTCGTGCTTGACTTCGGCGCGGAAGTCGAGCTGGGGAGTGAAAATCGTGATTTCGACTTTCGCCCCATCCTTGTACGTCCTGACAACGGCGCGACAGACGACGGATTCGTTGATTACGAAGTATTTATCCATGCGCGAAAGCTTCTTCTCGATCGCCGCGCGGATACCTCCGGTAATCTCGACGTTTTTGCCAATGATTTGATACTTCATCATTGTCCTCCTTAAATTATGTATGTATATCGTCTATCTTTATTATCTCAAAAAATCCGCATAAAAAACAGCAGAAAGCATAACATTCAGCACCTTTTTTATTTTAATAAACGCGCTTGATTCGTTCCGGATTTTCTTTTTTGATCAAGTTCTTGATGTCGTCGACGCGGTCGAGCTGTTCCCACGGCAATTTCAAATCCGGGCGCCCGAAATGGCCGTAAGCCGCTAACTTCTGATATTTAAAAGTCGGCTTGTTGAGCGCAAAATGGGCGATGATGGCGCCGGGCCTAAAATCAAACAGCTGACGTATAATTTTTAAAATGAAATCGTCGGTATATTTCGCGGTGTGAAATGTCGAGAGATTAATGCTCAATGGCTCTGATACGCCAATCGCATAGCCGAGTTGAATTTCCAGGCGATCGGCGACGCCGGCCGCGACTAAGTTCTTGGCCACATAGCGCGCCATATAAGCGCCACTGCGATCGACTTTCGTCGCATCTTTGCCCGAGAAGGCGCCACCGCCGTGTTTAGCGGATCCGCCATACGTGTCGACGATGATTTTGCGACCGGTTAATCCGGTATCGCCCATCGGCCCTCCTGTCGTGAAGCGACCGGAAGGATTAATTAAAAAATTAAAATCGCTATTAAGACCAAATGATGCGACGACCGGCACCATAATTTCCCGATGGACATAGTTGATGAACTTTTCCTTATCGTAATCCGGGTCGTGCTGAATGGACATCAAGACCGTCTCCACGCGTATGTGATCGGGATCGCTATAGTCGATTGTCACCTGCGATTTCATGTCCGGGCGAGCATGGACAAATTTGCCTTCCTTGCGAAGCGCGCTGGCTTTGCGAACGAGCTTTTGGGCTATCGAAATAGGGAGTGGCATATATCCTTTCGATTCTTTGGTGGCATAGCCAAACATAATTCCCTGATCGCCGGCGCCGATATCAAGAAGGCTTGGTCCATGCGTAATCGCGCCAGCGATATCAAGAGACTGGTTTTTGACGCGGACATCGATTGTGCAAGTGTCGGCGCCGATACCTAGCTCCGGGCTCGTATAGCCGACCTCGCGAATGACTTTGCGGGCGATTTTTTCATAGTCGGGAGTGACTTTACATGTAATTTCGCCACCGATTAAAACATACTCGGTCGTCGCGAAGCACTCGCAGGCCACCCTGGCGTTTTCATCGTGTTCCAGACAGAAATCCAAGATGGCGTCGCTGATGCGGTCGCACAGTTTGTCGGGATGGCCTTCAGAGACGGCCTCACTCGTAAATAAGATTTTTTCGTTCATGATGAGATCCTTTCTAAATAAAAGACTTCCCACTAAGGAAAGCCTTCTCAGGAAATCCTTTGACTTATCGTTCGGAGCGTGGGACTCCGCTTAGGAGGAGCACTTACTACTTTATCGTAGAGTTGCTACCGTGATTTCTCATCCTTGCGTCACGGTTCTTGATAAGACAAATTGATATTGTCGTAGTTATTTTAAAAAATTCGACTGCCCTTCGTCAAGAGCAATCCTTAAATTATTTTATAATTTCTCCATAAAGAGGAGCGTTCATATCGGCCGAGGCGTTGGCCGCGTTGCTCTCATCGGTATCGATGTGGACGGCGGTCGAAAACCGCTCGCTGACGCGGACGACGACATCTTTAAAAATGATACCGCGTTCGGGAGTGTTGACTTCAATCATGACGATATCGCCGCTTTTCACGCCGGCAAGAGCGGCATCGGCAGGCGTGATGTGGAGATGGCGTTTGGCGATGATGACGCCCTCTTCGATCTGAATGCTTCCGACGGGTCCGACAATTGTGATCGGCGCGCTTTTGGCGACATCGCCGGATTCGCGAATGGGGGCGATGACTCCTAATGTGCGAGCGTCGGTCATCGAGACTTCAACTTGTGTTTTAGGGCGCACCGGTCCGAGGACGACGACATTTTTAATCGTCGATTTCGGTCCGACGACATCAAGTCGGGTTGTACTCACATATTGACCGGGTTGTGACAAAGGCTTTTTTTCTTGGAGGGCAAATCCTTTGCCGCATAAGATTTCGAGATGTTCGCTGGACAGGTGAATATGCCGGGCGCTTGTTTCAATTAATACTTTCATTGTCTATTTTTCCTTATATAATGCTTAGTTATTTTAACATAAATAATAGCGATTTAGCAAAAAATCCTTTCTTTCTTTATTTTAATAATAAAGTCGGTTTATAATGGCGAAGGGGAGGCATCAAATATGGAAAAAGAAAATGTTTCAACGGCGTTACTCGAAGAGCTGATTAAAAACCGCCAGGTCGCCAAACTCCGAGAACTTTTCGAGACGATTCCGACCATCGACCTCGCCGAAGCCGCCAACGACATCGAAGATATTCGCGATATTGTCTTTATCTTCAAAGTGGTCAAAAGCGATTACACCGCCGAATTCTTCACCGATCTCTCATCCGAAGTTCAAGAAAAGGTCATTCACCTCTTCACCGATAGCGAACTCGTCACTCTTCTCAACGCCTCTTACACCGACGATATCGTCGATTTCATGGAGGAGATGCCGGCCAATCTCGTCTCCAGAATTCTTAAAGTTGTCGACAAGAAGACGAGGAGCGACATCAACCGCCTCCTGAATTATAAAGAGAATACGGCCGGCTCCATCATGACGACCGAATATATCGAATTAATCAGCGAATATACGATTAAAGAGGCGATTGAAAAAATCCGCGCCATCGGCCAGGATGCCGAAACGATTTACACTATCTTTATCATTGATAAAAAACGGAATTTTATCGGCACTGTCGACCTCGATCAGTTCGTCTTTTCCAAACCGGAACAAACCCTCGACGAAATTGCTGATAAAGCCGCGATTAGCGTCGGAGTCAATACCGACCAGGAAGATGTTGCCACGATATTTAAACGCTATAATTTAACGGCCGTTCCCGTCCTCAATGAAGATCAACGCCTGACCGGCATCATCACGATCGATGATATCGTCGACGTCATGGAGCGAGAAGCGACTGAAGATATGTCAAAGATGGCTTTGGTGACGCCTCTTGAGGACTCATATAAAGACACAGGCGTTTTAAAGATGGCCCTCAAAACAATGCCGTGGCTCATCGTCTTAATGATTCTCGGCGTCTTCTCCTCCGTCGTCCTTTCTTCTTTTCAGGATGTCTTGTCATCGCTTGCCATCCTTTCCGTCTTTATCCCCGTCTTGATGGATACCGGCGGAAATTCCGGCGGTCAGACGATTGCCTTGATGATTCGCGGTATCGCTGTCGGCGAGTTTGGCCCGAAGGACTATGGCCATATTTTATGGAAGGAATTTCGCGTGGCTTTGCTCGTCGGCATAATGGTCTCAATCGCAGCTTTCATCATCTTTATCATCGAGATGTACCTCGGTATCGTATTTTACGCGCCCGAAGGAATTGTCGGCACGGCTCTTTTGTTCGAAAGAATGAAGATAAGCGGTATGGTTTCGATCACTTTATTTTTCACCATCGTCATCTCTAAAACCCTCGGTGTGACCATTCCGATGATTGTCAAAGCTCTTAAAAAAGACCCCGCTATCATCAGCGCGCCTTTCATCACGACTGTTGTCGATGTTTCGGCTTTGCTAATCTACTTCTTTATTTGCACGCAAATTTTCCAATTAGTGTAATTGATATTTGCAAAGTATTTATTTATAATTACTCTCGCTGTCAACAAAGAGTGCGCTGGTGGCGGAATGGTAGACGCGTACGTTTGAGGGGCGTATAGGGCAACCTGTGTGAGTTCAAGTCTCATTCAGCGCACCAATCAACCGAAAAGATCTCATGATATGGGGTCTTTTTATTTATGTTATTGCTATTAAGCAAAATGTTGGTGCTATAATACTGACGATAAACGATGAAAACAATTCTTCTTGCCCTCAAACGCAATAAGTTGATGACGGCGCTGGCCGCCTTTCTTCTCGTGGCCGTAATTTTAAGCGCCGCCACCAATTATCTCGTCGCTAATCAGGAGCTCACTTCAGTAATTCAAAGTTTCCAAACTCTCGATTCTCTTCCTGATGGCCAAGGTCAAAAAGTTAAAGTAATTCTCCTCAACGGCCAATCAAATGCCTCGGGTGTCGGAAGCGTCCACTATCTCGAAGAAAAATCGCAGAGCGCTGATTATGCCCGCTTCGAGGATGGATATGACAACGTCATGATTAATTTTTTCAGTGAAAACGGCAATTATTCTTCGCAAGGAGAATTCGTAAAAGCGAAAGTCGGTCAAGGTTGCGCACCTGATTATATCGGCCCTGAACTCGGCCTTGCCGATTCGCTCAGTCAAGTTTTCGCCGATGAACTCGTTATCATACTGAAATATACATGGGGTGGTTCCAACTTGCATACGCAGTGGCGCGCGCCCTCAATGCCGGGGCCAACCGGGGACCTCTACACCGCCTTCATCAATTTCACGTCCGCGCACATGAATTATCTCCTCGACAAGAATTACGATGCCTCAATCGGAGCGATGTGCTGGATGCAGGGCGAATCAGATGCCTATCTTCCCTATGCGAATGACTACAAAGATGGGTTGAGCGGTTTTGTCACCGACATCAGAGCCGATCTCGGGGTTTTCTCCGGCGATGACGGAATTCATTTTATCGACGCCGGCATTTACGATAGCCCTCTGGTCGATCAATACGAAATGATTAATCAGGCTAAGCGGCATGTCGCGGCTTTATCATCGAAAAACCACTATTTCGACACCATTGAAGCCGGGCTCGAATACGACAAGGAACCCGCTGATAATCCCGATCTTGCTCACTTTGATGCGCTCAGCACCTTGGAACTGGGCCGTCTGTTCGCTAATGAAATCAGCAGCATTTATAGTTAAATCTTTGATTTAAAGAGTTAATTTCTTTACGATAATACAACTGTTGGTTGGTTTCATTTACAACCATCTCTCTAGCAATGCAACCAACAGTCGCTGTTTTTTTCTTATTTTTGCCCCTACAATGAGGGTGCTAAACAAGGAGGACAAAAACCATGGAAGAAAGTTTAGGACAAAGAATCGCGAGATTAAGAAGGAACAAAGGACTCACGCAGGAAGACCTCGGAGATAAGGTGGGCGTCTCCTCGCAGGCAGTCTCAAAATGGGAAACCGATTCTTCGGTCCCCGATGTGACTCTGCTGGTCAAGATTGCGAACATCTTTGACATCAGCGTCGATGAGCTGCTCGGCAACGACCGCATCAAAGAAACGCCAAAAATTGTGCCGGCGGAAGAAAGAAAGCCGGTCGATAAGATGATTCTGAGAATTATCATCGATTCAAACAATGGCGACAAAGTGCGGGTCAACCTGCCCATCAGCCTCATCAAGATCATGATTGACGGCGGGGCGAAAATGCCGGAAGTCAACGGCAAAGATGTTTTAAAAAACATCGATTGGGAAAACATCTTCTCTTTAATCGAACAAGGCGCAATCGGCAAATTAGTCGAGATCGAAGGAAGCGATGGAGACCGTGTCGACATCGTCGTCGAGTGATGAAAGTACTTGTCAAAAGCCAGGAAGATAACATCCGCATCTGGATACCAAATTTTTTAATCAATTCGCGCATCTTGCGCTTCATACTTAGAAAAGCAAATGTTGCGGTCGATGATAATTTTAGAAGAGTCCTGCCAAAACTTTGCCTGACGCTTAAAAAGTTTCGCCGCCATCACAAACGCTTTGTTCTCGTCGAAGTTATCACCCTTAAAAAAGAACACATAAAAATAACTCTTTAGGAAAAGTCATCAAGTTCGTGGTGATAACAAAAAGCGCGATTTCCTCGCGCTTTTTTATTATTCGATAATCAGCGATTTCTCATTCATCTCGCTCGGTTTCTCAAGTCCGAGAAGGTCGAGAATCGTCGGGGCGATATTTGCCAGCTTGCCGCCTTTAGGCATCAGTTTTAAGCCTGGTTTCGTGATGCAGAAGGGGACGATATTTTTCGTATGCGAAGTGATGGGCCGACCGAAATCGTCAAAGACTTCTTCGGCGTTGCCGTGATCGGCAGTGATGAGCATGACGCCGCCGTTATCTTGAGTCCAGTTATATATTTCGCCGACGCAGGTATCGATGGTTTCAACAGCCTTAACAACCGCCGGGAAAATCGCCGTGTGCCCGACCATATCGCAGTTTGCGAAGTTCAATATCACAACATCCAGATCACCCTTGTTCAGCTCTTTGATCAAAGCATCTTTGACTTTGTATGCCGCCATCTCCGGCTGCAGATCATATGTCGCGACTTTTGGCGAATTAATTAAGACGCGCCGTGAATTTGCCAGGGCTGGTTTTTCGACGCCGTCATAATTGACGGTTCCGTCAAAAAAGAAAGTGACATGCGCATATTTTTCGGTTTCGGCGATGCGCAGCTGCGAATAGCCTTTATCGGCGAGATAAGGCCCCAGAACATTGTCGAGGGTCGGAAGGTGAAAAGCGATTTCTCCTTTGACTGATTCGGCGTACTTCATCGTGCAGACATAGAAGAGATTTTTGAGAATGTGCTTAGGCGTATATGGTTTAAAAGCCAAAGTTCCATCTGGTTTCTGAGGGGGGTTTCCGTAGAAATGGGGATTGGTGAATACGGTCGAGATTTCAATCGCGCGATCGGGGCGGAAGTTCATGAAAATAACGGCGTCGTCATCTTTGATGCGCCCATCGACATTGCGATTATAATGCGGCATGACGAATTCGTCGCTGGCATCCATTCCTTTGCTTGGCAAAAAGGCATATTGATCTTTAAAATACTGCTGGTGATCGCCAAACGAAGGTCCTTCGTGATCGACAATAACGCGATAGCTGGCGTCGACGCGATCGAGATTCTTGTCGCGATCCATCGCCCAGTAGCGACCGGAAATATCAGCGATTGCACCGAGTCTCAGCCTATCCATTTCATCTTGGAGTCTTTGAATATATGAAGCTCCGATTTGCGGGTCGACATCGCGACCGTCCATAAAGGCGTGAACAAAGACTTTTTTAAGTCCGTTTTTCTTCGCCATCTGGAGCATTGCAATAAAGTGTTCGATGTGCGAGTGAACGCCGCCATCGCTGACCAATCCGAGGATATGAAGGGCCGAGTTATGCTTTTTGACGTGATCCATCGCTTTAAGATATTTTTCGTTGGCGAAGAAAGTTCCTTCGCGGACTGCCTTATTAATCAATGTCAGCGATTGATAGACGATGCGGCCGGCGCCGATGTTGAGATGGCCGACTTCTGAATTGCCCATCTGTCCGTCAGGAAGGCCGACGGACTCGCCCGAGGTTTCAATTTCGGTGTAGGGATATGATGCAAATATTTTGTCGAGATTCGGCTTTTTAGCGGCAAAGATGGCGTTGCCGGCTTCCGCGTGGCGAATGCCATATCCGTCCATAATACAGAGGATGACTGGTTTTTTCATAAATGAACCTTTCTATTCAAGGCGCTTTTTTTCGTGAAAGCCAAGCGCTTTTAAAATGCGGCGATAAGACATTAGTTTTATCCAATAATTATAACCATTAATGTCGGCGTTGTAGATAGCGATATGCTGTCTTTTCATTTCGTCAAGCTCTTCGAGTTCCTTGGCGAATTGTGCGAATTCTTCGCTCTTTTTTATCACTTTGTTAGCTTCGGCAATCTCAAAGATTGTTTTCGTTACCTTTTCCAGTTCGGGAGCGTATTCAAAAATTTCGTAGTGATTAAAGAGGCCGATTTCCTTATTGGATAACTCGTTAATCCGATTTGTCACGGCGATTGAAACTTTGATTTTCTGATCGACGATCTTGCGATAAAGGGCGAGGGTGATGTCTTTTCTTTGAGCGAGTAAAAGCCGCATGGCCTCCCGCCTTTTTTTAAGACGCTTATTAAAATTGGAGATAAAAAGCAAGACGATAAAGAAAAAGAGGAGATAGAGCAACGCCACTCCTGCGACAGCTATTAAAGTCCATTGCAGCCACTCTTGCATTTTTTTCTTCGCTAACAAATAACATTTGTTGCTAAATCATTCTATCTTACTAACAAGGAGGTTGCAAGGTTAAGAGGCGTAGAAAAGTATCGACAGCAACGCGGTTTTCTCAAGGTGGTAACATTGACATTTATATTATCCAATGATAATATTTTGCCGAGGTGAAAATATGGACGGAAAACCTATCATGGCGATCATCTACGACTTCGATAAAACCCTGACTCCCGAAGACATGCAAAATTACAGTTTTATTCCCGCTCTGGGAATGACTCCGCAAGAGTTCTGGGGCAAGACCGGTGAGTTCTCGGCCAAGACCGGGGTCGAACGCATTTTGTCATATATGTATATGATGATTTGCATGGCCAAAGAAAAAGGCATTAAGATGACGAGCGAGTGGCTCAGATCGCTCGGCAAGGATATCAAGTATTTTGAAGGTGTGACGACATGGTTTAACCGCATCAATGCTTATGGTCTTGATAACGGCGTGAAAGTTGAACATTATCTGACGTCTTCCGGCACCAAAGAAATTATCGATGGATGCAGCATCGCCAAGGAATTTAAAATGATCTATGGCTGCGAATTCCTTTTTGATGACGAAACAGGAGAGCCGATCTGGCCGAAGTTCGCCGTCAACTATACACAAAAAACACAGCATTTATTCCGCATTTCCAAAGGTGTTATCGAAGCGACCGATGATGATCGTTTAAACGAAAAGACGCCGGTCCGCCGCATCCCTTATCGCAATATCGTCTATTTAGGTGATGGGATGACCGACATTCCGATGATGATTCTCGTCAAGCAAAATGGCGGGCGTTCAATCGCTGTCTATCCGCGCGGCAAAAAAGAAAAAGTCGCCAATCTTTTTGATGACGGTCGCGTCAACTACATATGCGTCGCCGACTATTCTTCTAACAGCGAACTAGAAAAAGTGATGAAACTTATCATCGATTCCATCGCGGTGGCCTGGATGCTCGAAAAAAAAGAAAAATCAATTATTACGAAAAAGGAGTAATTATGAATATTGCTATCATTCTCGCCGCCGGCTCGTCACACCGCTTTAATGCTGAGATGCCCAAGCAGTATTATGAGATCGATGGACATCCATTAATTTGGTATACAATTCATAGTTTTCACCGCGTCGAAGCAATTGATCTGATTTTTGTCGTGACCCAAAAAGACCACATCGACTATTTATCAAAGCTGGTTCAGGACAGCAATTTTACTAAGGTAAAACACATAATTTTAGGCGGTAAAACGCGGCAGGAATCAAGTTTTAACGGTGTCAAGTTCGTCAAAACTCTAGCTAAAGATGACGATATCGTCTTAATCCACGATGCCGCCCGTCCGCTGATTAGTGAACGGATTATCACCGACTGCATCGAAGGCGCCAAAAAACATAACGCCGTAACGACCGTCTTACCCGCTGACGATACCACCGTTATTTCATCTGACGGCGAGCAAATCGGTTTCATGCCTGAGCGCAAGAATATCTACCGCGTGCAAACGCCACAGGCCTTTAAGGTCGGGATGATATACATCGCCCACCACTTGTTAAAAAACGAAAATGACAGCACCGATGATGCCGGGCTCATCTTTCGCACCTTTATGCCGGTCCATCTCGTCATGGGAGATAAAAAAGCGATGAAAGTCACATCACTAGAGGATGTTTACTACATTAAAGGTTTGCTCCACGGAGAAAAGATCTGATGCCTGAAGCATTTAAAGTTGGAGATATTATCGAAGGTACGATCACCGAGCTGCGAAAGTTCGGCGCTCTGATGATTTTTGAACACGATGCGACGGGATTACTTCACATCTCGGAAATCAGCGACCGCTTTGTCTATGACATCGCTCGCTATGTCCAGGTCGGACGTAATTTTAATGTTAAAATTCTCGAGATCGATCCAAATAACGGTTTCATGAAAGTATCGCTCCGCAAAGTGACTATTGAAGATCGAATCGACTTCAAGAATTCCAGCAAAAAACGGACGGTTATCGCCGCGGAAGAAATCGACTTTGCACCCCTGCAGGAACAACTTGAAAAATGGACCGACAAACAACTTGAAAATAAAACTCAGGAGGAGTCCGATGCTCAAAGTAAATCTCGATAATCTCATTTCGCCAGTCGATTTTGTTTCTTATAAAGAAAAAGTTGCCACCATCGATCGCGCCATCAGCGAAAAAACCGGTGCCGGCAACGATTTTTTAGGATGGGTTGACCTCCCTTTGAACTATGACAAAGACGAATTTGAAAACATTCGAAAATATGCCGCGGAAGTCCGCGCCAATTACGATGTTTTAGTCGTCTGTGGTATCGGCGGTTCCTATCTCGGCGCGCGAGCGGCAATCGATGCTCTGAGGGGCTTAAAGAGCACGGATTCTCTCGAAATTATTTTTATGGGTCAAACCTTCTCCGCCGAATACACTCATGAAATTCTCACTTATCTTGATGACAAGCGTTTTGCCGTCAATGTGATATCCAAAAGCGGCACGACAACCGAAACCTCGATCGCCTTTCGCCTCCTTCGCAACCTGCTCGAGCAGAAAATCGGCAAAGCAAACGCCCGCCGGGCCGTATTTGCTACAACCGATAAAAGCAAGGGGGCTCTTAAGTCGCTGAGTGACATCGAGGGTTACCGCACCTTTGTCCTTCCAAGTGATGTCGGAGGCCGCTTTTCGGTTCTCACCGCTGTCGGCTTATTTCCGATCGCCTGCGCCGGAGTCGATATTCAAGAATTGATGAATGGAGCCATTGAAGCTCGCAAAATGTATGCAAATCCCGATTTATCAACTAATGGATGCTATCAATACGCCGTTGCCCGCGATCATTTATACCAACACGGTAAA
>ENA-UPXM01000369-UPXM01000369.1-activated-sludge-metagenome-genome-assembly--contig:-NODE-369-length-66931-cov-14.656200_pt1 | contig 66931 bp, 62 predicted proteins | sample MGYA00238178_ERZ772708 | MGnify/ENA primary metagenome ERZ772708 (study PRJEB29002, sample SAMN05720212) | activated sludge metagenome | isolation source: anaerobic digester from wastewater...
AGGTAGCCGCCGCCCTCAACCAGAGCCCTTGACCGAATAAGGTCAGGGGCTCTTTTGGTTTAAAGGCACAAATAGTTACGCACACATTATACGCTTGCCTGAAAGGCAGGCAATTGCGAAATTAACACCCCAGAACGTCACTTTATAAATCGTTGAAGATCAATTAGAAGAACAAAATATTCCCATACAACTATGAAACCTGCACTTTTGATATCACTAAAAACGTATACCAAAGAAAAATTCCTGAAAGACTTGATGGCTGGCGTTATTGTGGGGATTGTGGCTTTGCCGCTGGCCATTGCATTTGGTATCGCATCAGGTGTAACTCCCGAAAAGGGGCTTATTACGGCCATTCTGGGAGGGTTTATAGTTTCTCTTCTTGGGGGATCGACAGTTCAGATAGGAGGGCCTACAGGAGCCTTTATTGTGGTGGTCTATGGGATCGTTCAGAATTACGGGACCGAAGGATTGGCGGTAGCTACTTTAATGGCAGGCGTATTCTTGCTGTTGATGGGTCTGTTCAAATTAGGCAGTGTGATCCGTTTTATTCCTTATCCCATTGTGGTGGGCTTTACAAGCGGTATTGCCGTTACCATATTTTCTACGCAGATAAAAGATCTTTTTGGGATGCAGATTGATAAAGTGCCGGCCGATTTTATTTCAAAATGGGGCACTTATTTTCAGCATATCAACACGGCTTCCGTTGCTCCGTTCATAGTTGGTATTCTGAGTATTGCCATTATTGTGCTGTTTCCACGGATAACTAAAAAAATCCCGGGATCTCTGGTTGCCATCATATTCATGACCCTTGTTGTCTACTTTTACAGAAGATTTACGGGAGATACATCCATAGAAACGATTGGGGACCGGTTTGTTTTGAGCACTACCATGCCTCAGCCGGAGAAGATACCTATTACCATGTCTGCGATCAATCAATTGCTCTCTTCTGCTTTTACAATCGCTATGCTGGGAGCTATTGAATCATTGCTGTCTGCAACGGTTGCCGATGGTGTTACAGGGAAGCGGCACAATTCAAATACTGAACTGATTGCCCAAGGTGTAGCCAATATGGTCGTTCCCATTTTTGGCGGGATCCCCGTTACCGGAGCCATAGCCCGGACCATGACCAACATCAATAACGGGGGAAAAACACCTGTAGCCGGGCTCATACATGCATTGGTCCTGTTGCTGATACTGCTCTTTCTGGGACCATTGACAAAGCACATACCTATGGCTTGCCTGGCAGGTGTGCTGATCATAGTCGCTTATAATATGAGTGAATGGAGGACTTTCCTGTCATTGTTGAAAAATCCGAAAAGTGATGTGGCCGTGTTGCTGGTCACTTTTCTGCTTACTGTATTCTTTGATCTGACCATTGCTATAGAATTGGGCTTACTGCTGGCTATGTTATTGTTTATGAAGAGAATGGTGGACACAACCAAGGTTTCCGTAGTGAAGGACGCCATGGATCTGAGTCACGAAAGTGATGTGCATGAAAGAGAAGAGATCCTGATCATTCCAAAGCATGTGGAAGTGTACGAAATTGACGGACCTTTTTTCTTTGGTGTGGCAAGCAAGTTTGATGAATGCATGAAACAGATGAGGGATAAGCCCAGAGTGCGGATCATTCGTATGAGAAAGGTTCCTTTCATGGATTCTACAGGGTTACATAACCTGGAAAGCTTTTTCAGGCTGTCTGCCAGGGAAGGTATTACAATAGTGCTCTCCGGGGTCAATAGAAGAGTTCGCACAATGCTTGAAAACAGCGGCCTGATACAAAAGATCGGACAGGAGAATATATGCGGACATATTAATCAGGCCTTGGAAAGAGCTAAAGAATTGAGTGCGTTGCACATTTCTAAACATCCGACAAAACACACAGAGCAGCAGTAGTCTGGGCTTTTTACATTTGTTCCGGACTAAAAAGCAGAACAAAGGGTGCTAGTTAAGGAGCCAGCAGTCTTTCGCCGGTATCCTTTACCACAGCTTCTTTCCAGCGGTTGTTGTAGCCGCCGTAAACGGGAGCGGGAGGAATGGAGTCGGAGTGGCCGTTAGTGGCAAAGCTGCCATCGGGATTCTGGCGTTTTATGTTGCCGTCTATATATTTTACCAATAAGTAAATATCAAGTTCTTGCCAACGCCTAAACAGATCAGATGCAGTACGAAGGGAGTAATCGGTCAGATAGCGCCGGGCTTCCAGGGGATCTCTTTTCCATAGGTCCATTGCAAGGGAATCTGTCAAAGGGATCTCAGCCAACCGGGCAAACTCATGATCATCTACAACTTGCCGGACCTCTGCTCCTATCTGGTTGTATCGCAGGTAGGCGAACTGGGCAATGCGGTTGCAGAGCCAGAACATGGATTCGGGAGAATACTGCAGCATGGATGCCCCCTGTCCCAGGGCATAATGGGGTGACACTTCCAGGGATGAGGTATAGACCGGGGTCAGGGGTGATGTCCCTGCATCATCCACACCAAACCAGAAAACACCTCCTATCTCATTGGGCAACCAGGACCGGCATTGTCCTACAAACCAGAATCCCGTTTGTTGGGTAGCAATGGCCCTTTCGTTAATATATTGTTTTCCGTCCACTTCAAAACCCATAGGGCGCCAGCGATAGGGAATGTCGTGGCCTCCGGCCCCTATGTCGCATGTCATGTCCATGGGGGTTCCTTCATAGTGGTCACGCATCATATCGGCCACCTGTTTGACAGTAAGTTTTTCCCTGGCTTTCACATATAGCGGAAGGGGCCGTTTCAGGTCATGTCCTAGGGCATAAGGCAGGTAAGGAGCCATATCCTCTGCTCCGTGCTTATTGAAAAAGGCCCATACCCGGGCATCACACCCCCGGACGGTTGACCCACCTGCCGGACCGTATGTGTCGGCAAAGCTGAAAAGGCTGTCGGGTCCTTGATACAGGCCGGTTTCACGTGCATGGTCAATCACATCGGGGGCATACAGGCAATTTTCAGGGTCATCCATGGGAAAACGGCGGATTCTGGCCTGGTTGGCATGGGCTGAAATGGTGCCGTCGGGAAGACGTACGGCCACCCATACAATTCCTTTGTTAAGGTTTTCTCCATTTACCATCTTAGGGGCTTTCCCGATCACGTCCATAAACCATACCTCGTGCGGATCTGCAAAGGAAATGGATTCTCCCGAGGAAGCATAACCATACTGATTGGCCAGCGAGGTAAAGACCTCAATAGCTTGACGGGCAGTCCGTGCTCTTTGCAAACTGATATACATCAGGGATCCGTAATCTACGATACCCTGCGGATCCCGGTGAGATCTAAGACCGCCCCAGGTGCTTTCCCCGATCACCACCTGGTACTCATTCATGTTTCCGATCACCGAATACGTTTCTGTGGCCTGGGGTATCTTGCCAAGGTACCGGTTGGTACCCCATTCGCGGATATCCATCATAGTCCCGGTCGGGTAGAGTGATGCCGGGTAAAAGGCCAGGCACCCGTATCGGGTATGCGAATCGGCCGAATAGGTTACCATACAGGATCCGTCGGCCGAGGCTCCTTTAGTGATCAGTAAATTGGTACAGGAATAGGCGCGGTTACCGGAAATGCACAGCAGCGCCGCTATAAGTAGAATGCGTTGTCTCATAGGCCAAAGATAGCAAAAATGTGTGCAAGACTCTCCTTTTGCATAGTCTCAAAGAAGAGCTACAACCGGGAAATTAAGATAATGCAATAATGTCTTAGTCGTTCCAGAGCTGGTAGGCTGCCTTTCTGAGCTCTTTAACATTCCGGAAGGGTTTTGGGGGCTTCAGGTATTTGGCAAGGAACCTGTAAATATCCAACCGGATAGCCGAAGCTTGCGGGGTGTCCATACGGTCAAAGGAATGTCCTCCGGGATGGTTTTCAAATATTTTGTATTCAAAAGATTTCTTTTCGGCTTTTAGAGCCTGGATCATGTGTTCCACTTCCAGGGAGTTTACATCCTCATCGTTGGTGTTGGTGTGGATCAGAAGGGGTGTCTGCAATTTGGCGGCATGCCACACCGGGGACCTGCGCCGGTATTCGGCAACATCTTCTTCAGGCGTTTTACCAATGTGATAGGGGGCAGAGAACAGATCCCCGTAGGAGGGTCGTTTATATCCCAGACGGGCGATTACGTCACAGACAGGTACACCAGCAAAACCGCACTGATAATCTTTGGGATGATCGAACAAGTTCATCAGGGTGATCATGCCTCCGTGACTCCAGCCCATAATGCCTACACGCGAACCGTCCACTATATCATAATTTTCCACCATATAGTTGCGTCCGTACCACACATCTTCGTTTTCCAATCCCCCATAATCGATATTCTCATACATTCCCCGGCCATAACCTGTACTCCCGCGGTACTCGGTAGCCACAATAATATATCCCTGGGCAATAAGTTCCCGGACAATATGGGTGTAATAGGTTGTAAAATCACCGTGTACTCCGCCGTGTGGAAGGACTATAAGCGGGTATTTCCCCGAAGAATCAATATCCCTGGGTACAAATATATAGGACCAGATCTTGAGCGGATTGCCGGCTCCCTGTCCGGAAGGGTTCTTTTCCTTCCAGCGGGGAACTGTCGGGATGAATACTTTGTCTATATAGGCCACATCGCCTACTTTATGATACCACAGCAGGTCGTCTATCTGTTTTGCCAGACTAAGAGACTGATGATCGACCTCCTGCGCGGTCATTGCCCACGCAGGAAGAAGCATCAGTAAAAAAATAATCCATTTTTTCATCGTTACATTTTTCTATCTTCAGGGGTGCCGGGCAAAGGCTCAAACGATTCGAGTTCTTTCATCAGGACCTCAATGGCCTTATTGAGCTGTGCATCGTTCCCCAAATAATCTTCAAACGGATTGATATCCACTTCAATATCGGGATCTACCCCGTACCCTTCTATAATCCATTCTCCTTCTGTGGAATAGGAAGTAAAGAAGGGAGTTCTAACATCCTGACCGTCCAGGTAGCGTTTTGAGCCTGAAATGCCCACTATTCCGCCCCAGGTGCGCGTTCCTATCAGTTTTCCCAGTCCCAGCTCACGGAAACCATAAGGGAACAGATCCCCGTCCGACATAGAATATTTGTCTATCAGACAAACCTTAGGTCCTGTATGGGTTTCATTGGGAACGGGCAGATTGGCACCGTTGCGGTACATGCTCATGCGGTAAGCCTGGCGTGCCAGTCTTTCCAGGATCATGGGAGAAACGTTACCGCCCCCGTTCATGCGGTCATCAATGATGAGGGCCTTTTTATCAAGCTGTGTGTAGAATAGCTTTGTGAACATATCCAGGCCGGCTATTCCCATATCGGGTATGTGTATATATCCGATCTGACCGTTGCTGGCACGGTTGACCTTGCGGATGTTTTCCTGTACCCATTCGTAATAAACGAGCGAAGATTCGTCGGCTATAGGTTTGACGTACACGGTGCGTGCTCCCGTTTTAGAAGGAGAGCTGTTCACTTTCAGGGCTATGGTCTTTTCTGCTTTTCCCACCAGGGCTTCGTAAATGACCTTCATTGACGAGCAGTTGACCCCGTCAACTTCAAGAATATAATCACCTTCCTGGATGTTTACTCCGCCTTCGCGGAAAGGTGAACGGAGCGATTTGTCCCAATTTTCGCCTTCAAAAACTTTCGTTACCCGGAAAGCACCGGAAGGATCCTTGCTAAACCGGGCCCCCAGCAGGCCGAGTTTTATCCGTTCAGGTCCCGGGGTATCCGAAGGGGAAGTTACATAGCAGTGACCGACATTTAGTTCGGAGATCATTTCCCCGATCACATAAGTAAGATCGTGACGGTGTTTCACATAGGGCAGAAGCACTTCGTATTTGGCACGTATGCCTTCCCAATCCCGCCCATGCATGGTGGGCAGGTAAAAATGATCCCTGTACACACGCCAGGTTTCATTGAAGATCTGTTCCCACTCAGCCGGGTAATCTGCCACAACCTTAAGATCGTCCATGTTCACCTTTTTATCTGATTTCCATGTGGGAGCACCGATAATGAAAAGGTCTCCCCCGTCCCGTATGAGCATTTTTTTGCCCTTTTGAGCATAGGCCAGAGGCACTCCTTTTGTCACGGTCGATTCTTTCATATCGCTGAGCGAGATTTTTTTCACTTCTCTCCTGCTCCAGAAATAGAGGTCTCCGTCAACGGCAGCCAGAAGTTGATACGTGCCGGGTTCCAGCGGGAGGACGGATGTTCTTTCCAGAATCCCGTCAATGTCCACTCTTACATCAACCTTTTTTTCGGTTACGGATTCCGGTTTTTCATTTTTGCGTTTTTTGCCGTCAGCGGCAGGTTGCGGATCTGTCTTTTCCTCAAACTTGTATTCCACTGCCTTGATCGCCGTGGGATCCGGGACATCTTTGGCCAATGGGACAACAAAGACATAAGAGGATACATTGTACGATGCATTCCATTCCACCCTCGAATAGGAAGCCCTGAAATCACGGTAAGATGTAAAGAATAAATATTTGCCGTCATCGGAGAAGATCCCGGATTGGGCGTCGTACCACGGGCTGGTCACCGGGTAGGCAATATTATCTTCAATATTGAAAAGATAAACAACACTTACACGGTTCTCTGCCTGGGTGGCATAGGTGATCCATTTGCCGTCAGGGGAAACGTCATAACTTCTGATGGCATTGTAAGGGGTTTGCAGCACCATACGTGAAGTGCCCAAAGCGACGTCGGCATACCAGAGCTCTCGCTTCTCGGTTGTAAAATAAAGACCTTTGGAATCCGGTGTCCAGGAAAGATTGTCCGGATATCCGTTGTTGAAACGGGTCAGCGTCCGGGCTCCGGAAGGATCGTCATAGGTCATCACGTATAATTGATATTCTCCCTCTTTGTCGGAGAACCAGGCGATCTGCCTGCCGTCGGGGGACCATGTCGCACCCCGTTCATGCACCCCGGGGGTACGCGTTAAATTATAGGTAGCCCCTTCAGTGCCGGGTACGGAAAAAACATCGCCCCTGGCCATTACAAGAACACGTTCCGCGTTAGGGGAGAGAGAAAAACCATATGCCTGCGCAGAAACGTCAAGCAATCGTTTCCTGGCATGGAGGTTTTCGTCATTAATGGTGATGTCTACTTTTTTCAGCTCATCTGTTTTAACATCGAACACATAAATAAATCCCCCGTTTTCAAAAACGATATGTTCTTGGGAGGAAGAGGGGAATTTTATATCGTATGTGTCGAAGTGGGTAACCTTTTCCGTAGTCCTGCTGTCTGTGTCGTAACGGAACAGGTTCATGACGGAGTCCCTGTCGGAAATAAAATATATATGGGACCCGATCCACATGGGAAAGATATCTTGAGCGTTATCTCCATCGCCGGATGTTATGTTTTCCAGTTCTGTCGTTCCCAGCTTATTGATCCAGATATCGTCTGCCTGTCCCCCTTTATAATACTTCCAGGTGCGGAACTCCCGGAACATCCTGTTCAGGGCAAGGTACTTCCCGTCGGGAGAGAAAGAACAGAATCCGCCTTCGGTAGTAGGGATCTGGCTCAGTTCACCCCCTTGCACGGGGACCGTGAACAGATGGGCCCGCATGCCGGAAAAGCTGTACCAGCGTGATCGCAATACGACATTTTTTCCATCCGGAGTCCACCCCATGACTATATTGTTCGGACCCATGCGGTCTCCTATGTTATCCCTGCCCAGTGTAGCCGTATAGGTCAAACGGACAGGCTCACCTCCTTCTACGGGAATGGTATACACTTCTGTGTTACCGTCATACTGGCCTGTAAAGGCAATGGTCTTTCCGTCCGGAGAAAACCGGGGGAAGACTTCATACCCTATGTGTGAAGTCAGTCTTACAGCAGCTCCTCCCTCCAGCGGAACAGTATAGAGATCGCCGGAATAGGAAAAAGCTATTACTCCATTCCCTATCGAGGGAAAACGGAGCAGGCGGCCTTCCGACTCCCTTGCCTGAAGGGTAGTCAGGGTCGCTAACAATAAGGTGGTTACAAAAAACTTAAATTTCATATTGTGGTTTTATTATATTAGTCGCCTCGTAAAGTTATAAAAGTTGTTCAAAGAGGCATAATTCTTTGTATATTTACTATTATTTGACAAAACTATTATGTTAAAGTTTATTGAGGAATTCAAAAAATTTGCCCTTAAGGGCAATGTGATGGACATGGCAGTCGGCATCATCATAGGGGCCGCTTTCGGGAAGATCGTATCTTCCCTGGTTGCAGACATGCTCATGCCTTTGGTAGGAGCATTGGTAGGTGGTGTTAATTTTACGGATTTGAAATGGACCATCGTAAAGGAGCGCGCCAGTTTAATAGACTCTGAAATTATGTTGCCTGCCGTAACCTTGAATTACGGGAATTTCATACAGGTGCTGATAGATTTCATTATCATTGCCTTTTGTGTGTTTCTGGTAATCAAGGGGATCAACAAACTTTCCAGTCTAAGGAAGAAAGAAGAAGTTCCGGAAGCTCCGGCTCCCGAACCGGAACCCACCCGCGAGGAAGTTCTTTTGACAGAGATCCGCGATCTGCTCAAAAAATAGATACTTTCCTCAACTGAAACCTCCTGACAGGGGGAAGGGTTATGTTATGGTGTCGTAAACCATTGTGCTATGCGGTCTGCATAGGTGCGGGAAACTGGAATATCCGGGATCTTATCCGTACCCAGATCCAACACAATACCGCTGCTTGTCCGCCGGGCGATCTTAACCTGGTCCAGGTTCACCATAAATGAACGGTGACAGCGTATAACCCTGGTGTGCGCAAAGCGTTCTTCCATTTCTTTGAGCGTGTTTCTTATCAGATACCTGCTCACACCGGTTTTTGACAAATAACAGACAGAAACGTAATTGTCGGCTGCTTCCATATACAACAGCGATTCTTTCTTAATGGAAAGTTGCAGTTCCCCTTTTTCATCCCGAAAAGTCAGCACTTCAATAGCCGGAGAAGTGCTTTCCTCCGTTTCTCTTTCTTCTTCCAGCTCTTTGACCCGCTTTGATTTTTCCCGCCAGGAAAGATAAAGAACGGATATGGTATAAGGTAGTAGCAGGACCAGGGCGGTATGAATGACGGAAGAACGGTAAACCTCCCAAAAATCCCTTGTTTCTTCCAAAGTATAAGAATAAAGCGTATAGAAAAGAGACATGAAAAATATCTCGCAGATGACCCATACGATATATTCCCCGTAGTTGAGCGTTCTTTTTTTTGTATAGTAGAACATGATGATCCTGCTTATGACCACAACGAGCACACCGGTAAGGATGATCAGGCTGGAATACAAAAAATACTCAAATTCCGTTAGGGGATACCATTGCGGAGATTCAAAAGGCTTGTATATGTTTATAAACAGGAGGGCAAAGACGGCCGTGAAGATCACCAGTGATGTCAAATTTGATCTTTTATAGATAAATGCCGGTATTTTTCTTTGCAGCAGGCTCATGGTGCAAAGGTAAAATTTTACCCCAAATAAAAGGAGTTTGTCCCTGACAACCGTTTTTTGTCCCCCGGCCAAGGCTCCCGGTCCCATTTTCTTGACGGATCCGTTGCTGTGATGTTATTTTAAACCGTGGAACGGACGAAAATATTGAACGAATTGTTTTCCTTGGAACATCAGGTAAAGTATCCGGGCAAGCCGGTTGTTTCGCATTCTTTTCAATTTACCCAGGAAACGGGCCGGGATGAGGTCCGGGAGATACAGGAGAAGATAAAACCGGCATCGTTTTGCCCCTTCCCCGATACGACTATCCGGGAAAATCAGCAATTCAAGTATGTTGTGTTTGCTCCGGAGGGGTGTACACGTTGTAACAGGGCTATCATACTTCTTCACGGACTGAATGAAAGGTCCTGGCATAAATACTTGGTCTGGGCCGAAGATCTGACTCTGCATTGCGGTGTTCCCGTGATTTTATTTCCCATTGCCTTCCATATGAACAGGACTCCTTCTACATGGTATACGCCACGCTGGCTCCTGCCGTGGCTCAATAGGCGCAAACAGGAAATAAAAAATCTTTGCAACGCTTCCTTTTTCAACGTAGCGCTCAGTTCCCGCCTTTCTATAAGCCCCTTGCGTTTTTACAGTTCGGGGCTTGAGTCGGCTTTTAACCTGCATCAACTGATCATGGAACTTAAGCGGGGAGAGCATGCCCTTTTTTCGGAAGACGTACGGATTGATTTTTTTGCCTATTCCATTGGGGCTCTGTTGGCACAAGTAATGCTTATGGCAGATCCGGAAAAGGTCCTGAGCGACTCAAGGCTTTTTGCTTTTTGTGGCGGTTCCGTATTTGAAAGGATGAACGGAAACTCACGGGATATCATTGATCAGGAGGCCTACCTGAAGATCAGGGATTTTTACCTGAACGATTTTCTATTGGAAAACCAGGACAAAAAACTTGAAAAGCTCCGGACGGCCTGCTTCTTATTTACAGATGCATTTCGTGCCATGATCCCTTCGCAGGATAGGGGAGAAAAACGGCAGACTTTCTTTTTACAGGCACGGGAAAGGATACGTATGATTCCGTTAAGGCAGGATACCGTCATTCCGACTACAGGAGTGCGGGAGGCTGCCGGTTCCTTGCTGGCCGGTCACATGGTTGAGGAACTGGATTTTCCCTATCCCTACACCCATCAGATGCCGTTCCCCGATCATGAAAAGATTGACCGGTCGGAAGTCATAATCGCTTTCCGGGCGGTATTTGACCGGGCAGCCGGGTTTTTAGCCTAAAAGATCAGAGCCTGATGGCAAATTTTTTCAGACGCATATCGAGCATATCCGGGGGAATGATCTGCTTAACGGTGTCGGCTACGGCGTTCAACAGTCTTTCCCGGATGAAATCCCGGTAAACGACCAGCGATATTTCGCGTACCGGCGGCGGAGAGATTACCGGCCTGACATTTTTTAATTGAGTATCCTGCAACATAGATTGATGCAATTGCGGAATCAACGTGTATCCCCCATTCGTGTCTATGATCCTGATCAGATTGTCTATACTTCCGGCTTCATATACTTGTTTTTCGACCGGTATATGTTCGGTACAAAAGTTAAATACCTGGTTCCTTAAGCAATGGCCTTCCTGCAGGACCCACAGATGTTGCAGGGGCAATTCGGAAGCGGACAGTTCCTGTTTGACATAGCCGGGATCGGAAGGAGACACATAAGCCAGGAAGCGTTCGTAATACAACGGGATCTCCAGCAGGTCGTAATCCTGCAGAGGTGTTGCCAGGATACCCATATCAATCTTTGCTTCCTTAAGGTCCCGGATAATCTCATCTGTTCGCATTTCGAGGATACGGACTTCCGTTTGCGGATAATTATTCTGAAAAAGACTTATAAAATGCGGGATGATATAAGGGGCCACGGTCGGGATGATAGCCAGGCTGAAATGTGTCTCCAGGGTTTCTTTTGTTGCCGTAACGATCTCTTTCAATTGCGATGCATTTTGTAAAACCACACGCGCCTGCCGCAGAATTTCCCGGCCTATGAGCGTGGGTTCCACAGGATGTTTGGAGCGGTCAAAGATCGTCACGTCCAACTCTTCTTCCAACCTGGCGATCATAGCGCTAAGGGTAGGCTGGGTCACTCCGCATGCGGCTGCGGCCTTTACAAAATGTCTTTGCCGGTCAACCGCTATGATATATTCCAATTGTTGTAATGTCATGGAACAAATATATAGAAATTATCTATATAAACATAGAGATTATCTGTTTGATTTATATTTATAGCAGCCTTACCTTTGTATTGAAATTAAAAACAAATCATTTAAACTATAACAATATGGAAACGTTAAATTACATTTCACTTGACAAGAAAGGCATATTACCCGTTGTAAAAGAATTACAAAAACTCCTGGCAGACATACAAGTCTTCTATACCAACCTCAGAGGTTTTCATTGGAACGTGACTGGAAAACAATTCTACATGCTTCATGAGAAATTTGAAGAAATATATGATGATATGAATGATAAAGCAGATGAAGTGGCCGAAAGGATATTGATGTTGGGTCACACGCCTGCCAATAATTACAGCGACTATTTAAAGATATCCGGCATAAAAGAAGTCAGTGGCAAGTCCGATGGCAAAGAGATTATCAAAATAATCCTGGATTCTTTCAAAATATTGATAAACAGTGAGAGATCGGTGCTGGAAAAAGCCGCACAGGTAAACGATGAGGTTACGGTAGCCATGATGAGCGATTATCTTAAAGAACAAGAAAAAACTGTCTGGATGCTCGTAGCGACTCTTAAAGACTGATCCGTGATCAACAGATACTAACAAAAACAAAAAGAACACATAAAATGGAAAATATTAACAACTCAAACAAGACATATCAGATTCCCAGAATAGGGGAACAAGCACCGCACTTCCAAGCCGTTACAACTCAGGGCATGATCAATTTCCCTTCTGACTATAAAGGAAAATGGGTTATCCTGTTCAGTCACCCTGCAGATTTTACACCTGTATGTACGTCGGAGTTCATGACATTTGCTTCTATGGAAGATGAATTCAAGGCATTGAACACAGAACTTGTGGGATTGTCTGTAGACGGTCTTTACAGTCACATTGCCTGGCTCAGGACCATCAAAGAAAAAATTCAATACAAGGGCATGAAAAACATAGAGGTCAAATTTCCGCTTATTGAAGATATTACCATGGAAGTGGCAAACCTTTACGGAATGATGCAACCGGGAGAAAGCAACACAAAAGCAGTTCGTGCCGTATTCTTTATAGATCCCAAAGGCATTATAAGAACCATCATTTATTATCCTTTATCCCTCGGACGTAACTTTGACGAGATCAAACGAGTCCTGATAGGACTACAGACGGCAGATGAATTTAATGTGGCCCTGCCAGCCGACTGGCGTCCGGGAGATGACGTGATTGTTCCGACAGCCGGATCCTGCGGTCAGGCAAAGAGCAGACTTGAAGTTCCGGAAGAAGGAGTTACTTGTTACGATTGGTTCTTTTGCACCAAAAAACTGGAGAAAGAAAAGGTGGAGAAAGCTTTACGGAAGAAATAACAGTTTAGGCAAAAGAATTTGCGTGTCGCGCGCATTGACAACCAATGCGCGTTTTTTTGTTAATTTTGATAAAAAACATATCTATGAAAGAAGATTATTTAATCTGCTATTGCAAGGAAGTATACAAAAGCACCATAGTAAATGTCATTAAAGAAAAAGGACTCAAGACCGTTGAGGAGGTAGGACATGAAACCGGTGCAGGTCAGGGTTGTGGCAAATGCCGTCCTGACATCCAGAAACTGCTGGATACATTAAATGTATAATAGAAAGATCCCTCTCACTTTCACGACAAGGGGATTCAGACCAAGGAATGTAATATAATGTAAACCAAAAAGGCTGGGGGTAACATTCCTCCAGCCTTTTATGGTGTAACAGTCTTTGTGTGCATTTAATCCCGGACACAACGGACGGAAAGACCGTTATTCTCATTTAAGGCACTTCTGTAGACGGTGCTTTTATTATATTGCATCTCCCTGACATAAATAACATTGAAGGGGGCTTCCGTGGAAGTCCACCAGTAGCCTCCGTATTTTAATTCTTCGAAATAAGTACTCATCATATTGCGACAACCCCCCGGAAGGGCTGTAAACCCGCTTGTGTTGGTTCCATTGTTGCCGGTCTCCCAGTGAACTGTTCCGACTTCTTTCAGTTGATCACCTTCGTCTGTACCCCGAGGTGTATCTTTTTTGTCTGCGTCTTCTGCTGACATCCCCAGTTGCATTTCCAATTGTTTCCACTCTGCATCACTGGGTAAATGCCACCCGTCCGGACAAATGCCTTGTACGCCGCTGGGATTACTATCGCTGCTTGCAGCCCCAGCCATAGCTACATCCCAGTTATACAACACCCCATAGGTTTGATAATTGGCTGTGGTTTTAGCTGTTGCCACATCTGTGCCATTATAACCGTAAACATAATATCCACCATAATCGTCAAAAGGATATACTTCCGGCAGATACGCCAGGTTTTTTGCCATCCAGGTCTGGGTGCCAATTGTGACATATGGGTATATCTGACCATCACGGAAATCCTTAAACTCCTGTGCCCATCCTGCACTCGCATCTTCCGTGTCCAGTGTTACCACATATTTCTCGCCATCCCAAAAACGTCCATCTGTTGGTGGTGCTTTAGACATTTCTATCCAGGTCCCATCATTAAAATTCAAGGCAATCCGCAAGTTTTCACTGTGATTTCCTTCCACCACCATCATGAATACGCTGATAGGTGAATCGGAAAGTGGAGCAGGGGTGGTTAGCGTAACAGTTACATAATTGGAAAAGCTGAAAGTCAATATATCTTGTCCTCCCCCCGATAAAAATTTAATAATGCCATCGCCGTATGCCAGCGGATTAGCTCCAGTAAGTCTGATCTTTTTCAGAGTCCCGCTACCGGTGATCTTGAATTCAATCATGGCAAAAAAGTGTTTAAAGGTGAAGCTTACCGGTCCGGAAGGAGTAACTCCTTCGTGACGCGCTGTCATATAATCCAATGCTCCAATATGATCCGTATTATTTGCTGCAGACTGTGTCTGTTCCGAAGGCAGGGAAAAGGGCACGGCAGTGTGATCCCCGGTATATGTTGAATTATAAGGGTAATAGGCATAAAAATTATGCGCTCCTGTCCCCCAGACTAAAGAACCTGTAAAGGCCGAAGTTTTTCCATTGCTTTGTGCGGTATAAAGTACGTTGTTCTTTTGGCCCGCTGCCTGGGGCGAAAAGACCCCGATCTTATCCACATCTTTCACCCAGTGGGTTTCCAATCCCGATAATGTAGTTTTCGTTCCGGTTTGTTCCTCTGCCGTACGGGCTGTAACGGTAATGGTTCCGGCAGTAGGAGCGGGAGTATCCGGTATTTCTTGCTGGGAACACGCATTCAAAGCGGTTATCCCCAAAACGGCACATGTTGCTATAATCAGATTTTTCATCATACTTCTTTTTTAATGTTACCATTTACCATGTTACGGAACTCCAATCTGTAGTGTCAGAAGAGGCAGCGGCAGAAGCTGCAAAGCCTTTTTCAAGAGCAACCTCCAGAACGGTGATTTCCGGAGTAGTGTAATTGTTTTGATCAGGATTGTCCTCAACGGTAGGAGGACAGACATCTTTTATAATCATGATCGTTGTTTGTTAGATAGTTATTTATTTATACGGTTTCTCTTTTTGCGTTTTACCGGGAACGGAGATGACCATTGTTTTGTAGCCTTCAGGTTAAACAAAAACATGTCCAAATGTAGTAACAATTTTAATACACCCTACTTCGTTTTAATAATTTTTAGGATTAAATGCCAATATGGGGTACAAGGTTTGGGCTTTGATTGATCTGTTGATCGGATATTCCGGAAATTCTTCATCTGCCGGTTCTTGTTCGTTCCAAAGCATCCCTGTCAATATCCGCGGTCTCTCTGCATAGCAGGGAAAAGACAAGCTCTAAAGCCGTATATGCACATGATAAAATTATTATGAAAAAAACACATTCAAATGAACATAAGTTCATTTTGTTTATTATATTTGCATTATTAAACAACAAAAAAAATTATGCCAAGAGGAGATCATACCGGACCGATGGGACAAGGTCGCATTACCGGAAGAGGATTGGGATACTGTTGCGGTTACGAATCACCGGGTTTTATCAAAAGATCCGGAGCAGGTCGTGGATATAGCCGCGGGATGGGTCTTGGCCGTGGGTATAGATTTAACCAACGGCTTTCCTACAATAAAGCAGATGAAATACAAATGCTGAAAGACCAAGCTGAATCCTTAAAATGCGTTCAGAAAGATATTGAAAAAAGACTGAGCGAACTGGAAAAAGAATAGTCCCTCTCCGGCGACGTTCCTGATTTCATGTATGGAACGGTAAAGAAAATGTTTCATAAGCAGTCTTATAAATAGAGGAAAAGTTATCTTTGCCTTATGAAACGTATTATTTTTTATTTGTATTTGTTATGGATCCCCTGTATGGCAGCGGCAGATCCCGGCTCTCTTATTTTGGACCGGATAAGATATACTCCAGAAGATCAAAAAGTTTTTGAAAATGTAATGGAAAAGCTGGTGCCCCTGTGCAACGAACCTACGTCCGTGTTGATCATGAAAGCTGCAGAGACCATGCTGGGAATTCCTTATGTGGGAAAAACCCTGGAGCAGACCCCGGAAATACTGACCGTTTCCCTGGCAAAGACCGACTGCATTCTACTGGTGGAAGCCTGCGTTTGCATGGCCCTGACCGCCCGTCAGGATGATCATAGCTTTGAAGCCTTTTGTGAAAATCTGAGACAATTCCGTTACCGGGACGGAATAACGGCCGGATATCTTAGCCGTATTCATTATACCAGTGAATGGATCAATCAGGCAGAAACCCGCGGACTGGCCGTTGAGATCAGCCGGCAGATAGCCGACACACCCCTGTCCCAACAGTTTTCCTATATGTCTGTTCATGCGGACAAATATCCGCAACTGTCAGCAGATAGAATCCTGGTTGAGGGGATCAAAGCCGTTGAACGGAAATTATCGGAAGGGCATTATTACTATATACCCAAATCACAATTGGAGAAAAATCTGGATCGGATTCAACATGGAGATATGATCTGTTTTGTAACGAACATTGAAGGGCTGGATATTACCCATGTGGCATTTGCATATGAATACTATACCTGTGAACATGACTGTTGTCCCGATGGTCGCGGATGCTCCAACGGACAACGGCAAATGGGTTTCCTGCATGCTTCTTCCAGTGAGGGCAAGGTAGTCGTTGATAAAAAGACACTGTTGGGCTATGCCGGCGGCATCAGCTCCTGCACGGGTATCAGAATTGTCCGTTTCTTGTGATCCGTTCTGTCCTGATAAAGATGCGGGCTCTTTTCAGTTAAAGGGTTGTGATTCTTATTGCAACAAAATCAAAGCGATCCGTTTTGGATCAGAATGTATGTATGGCCAGGCCGCTGCGGAGCTTAGGTTCAAACCAGGTGGTTTTGGGCGGCATGATATTTCCGGTATCCGCAATGGTGATCAATTGCTTCATGGTAACGGGATAGAGGGCGAAGGCTGCTACCATTTCTCCCGAATCCACCCGCTTTTTTAATTCGTCCAGACCGCGTATTCCCCCAACGAAATCTATCCTGTTGGTTGTTCTTAGGTCTTTTATATTCAGCAGTTTATCAAACACAAGGTTGGAAAGGACAGTTACATCCAGAATCCCAATGGGGTCGTTGTCATCATAAGTTCCCTCGCGTGCAGTTAACGAATACCAGCATCCTTCAAGATACATGGAAAAATTATGCAATCTTGCAGGTACGTAAGGCTTGTCGTTATCACGGCGTTCAACCAGAAAATCACGGGAAAGTGCCTGCAGGAATGTTTCAGGGGTCATTCCGTTCAGGTCTTTGACAACACGGTTGTAGTCGATGATCTTCAAATGGCTTGCGGGAAACGCAACGGTCATAAAGTAATTGTACTCCTCTTCTCCCGTATGATTGGGGTTGGCTGCCTTCCGTTCGGCTCCTACCAATGCTGCCGCTGCCGTACGGTGGTGACCGTCGGCAACGTAAAAAGCAGGTATGGTGGCAAATAACTCTGTTATACGCCTGATATCTTCCGTATTACTCACAGGCCAGAAATGATGTCCGAAACCGTCAACTGCAGTAAAATCATATTCTGCAGGCCCGGCAGCGATCTTTTCAACGATTTTGTTTATCTCCGGCACGTCGGGATAAGTAAAGAAGACAGGTTCAATATTGGCGCTCTGGATCCTGACGTGGATCATCCGGTCTTCTTCCTTGTCTTTTCTGGTAAGTTCGTGTTTTTTTATGTTGCCGGACATATAGTCTTCCACATGGGCACAGACCACCAATCCGTACTGGGTACGCCCTTCCATAGTCTGGGCATAAACGTAATACATCTCTTTGGGGTCCCTTATAAGCCAACCGCGTTCCTGCCACAAGCGGAAGTTTTCAATCGCTTTATCGTAAGCCTCTTTGGAATGTTCATCTATAATCGGATCAAAATCGATCTCAGGTTTTGTTATATGAAGTAACGATTTTTCTCCGGCTTCGGCTTTGGCTTCAATGGAATTCAGGACATCATATGGACGTGCTGCGACTTCTTGCACAAATTCTTTGGGTGGTCTGAGGGCAGCAAAAGGTTTGATCTTCACCATAAATAAAAGAAAAATTTACAGGACGTTACGTCTTACTTGTTCAATTGGAAGGTTCTGTCTCCGTTTTGGATAAAGGCTACGATCTGACGGGCAGCGGCCAGGCCGGCATTGACGTTAGCTTCTTCTGTCTGGGCTCCCATTTTTTTGTTCGTAGCATATACGCGCGTATCAAACTGAGCCCTGAGGGCTTCCATATTGTCCGGAGCCACATCCGTTGCATATTTCAGATCTTTCCGTTCGGCCATGATGGCTTCCAGTTCCGGTTCATTAATCACTTCTTTGCGGGCTGTATTGACAAGACAGGCGCCTTTTGGCATAAGCGAAAGCAGAGCCTTGCCTATGGAGCCTTTTGTCTGGTCATTGGCCGGAATATGTAACGAAAGGTAATCGCTGCGGCTGTAAAGATCTTCCACAGAGCTTGCCACATGTACGCCTTCTGCCTGTATGACGGAAGCAGGTATGAACGGGTCGTAAGCATATACTTCCATTCCAAAGCCCTTAGCCAACCCGGCTACCAGACGGCCTACGTTTCCGTAAGCATGGACACCTAATGCTTTTCCCCTTAACTCTGTGCCTGTGCCGGGTTGAAACTGTTTGCGGGCCATATAGATCATCATGCCAATGGCCAGCTCAGCCACCGCATTGGAATTTTGTCCGGGAGTGTTCATGGCAACGATATTCTTTTCACTGCATGCCTCAAGGTCCAGGTTGTCGTAACCGGCACCTGCACGTACTACGATCTTCAATCGTTTGGCGGCCTGGATTACCTGGCGGGTCACCTTGTCGGAACGAACGATCAGTGCATCTGCATCTGCCACTGCTTCGAGCAGTTGTTCCGTTGATGTGTAATTTTCCAGCAGGGACAATGTCATTCCTGCTTGTTCCACGATAGAACGAATACCGTCCACAGCCTTTTTTGCAAAAGGTTTTTCAGTTGCTACCAGTACTTTCATATCTGTTTTGTATTTATGTTTTATTTATGTTTTTTTTCAAATTCTTGCATGCAATTGACCAAGGCCTGTACGTTTTCCTTAGAACAGGCATTGTATATGGAAGCCCTGAAACCTCCCACGGAGCGGTGTCCCTTAACACCCACCATACCACGGGATTTTGCAAAATCCATGAAATCGTTTTCAAGCGATTCATAACCCGGAGCCATCACAAAACATACATTCATCACAGAACGGTCTTCTTTTGCAGCAGTGCCTTTAAAGAGCGGATTGCGGTCAATTTCCCTGTATAACAGATCGGCTTTTTCCCGGTTGATCTTGCGTATGGCTTCAACACCACCCATATTTTTCACCCATTTGAGGGTCTGGGTCATGATAAAGATGGGGAATACCGGAGGGGTATTGAACATCGATCCACCTTCTATATGGATCCGGTAATCGAGCATGGAGGGAATATGGCGGGATACCTTTCCCAGGATATCCTTGCGGATGATCACAAAAGTCACCCCGGCAGGACCTACGTTCTTTTGGGCACCGCCATAGATCAGGGCGTACTTTGATATATCTACCGGACGGCTCATGATATCCGATGACATATCGGCGATCAGGGGAACGGGACTGTCCATATCATAGTGAATTTCCGTTCCGTAGATGGTGTTATTGGTTGTAATATGGAAATAGTCGGAATCGGCAGGGATCGTATAATTTTTTGGGATATAGTTGAACGTGCTTTCTGCCGAAGAGGCAACGGTCACTACTTCACCGAAAGCTTTTGCTTCCTTGATTGCCTTTTTTGCCCAGACACCCGTTTCCAGGTAGGCTGCCTTTTTGTTCAACAGATTCATGGGGACCATGCAGAACTGCAGGCTTGCACCGCCTCCCAGGAAAAGCACCTCGTAATCATCCGGTATTTGCAGTAATTCTTTCCAAAGGGCACGGCATTCATCCATGACCGCTTCCCAATCCTTGGAACGGTGTGAGATTTCTATTACGGACATTCCGGAGTTGTTGAAATCCTGTAAAGCTTCAATACCTGCCTTAATGGCTTCTTTAGGCAGGATACAGGGACCTGCATTAAAATTGTATGTAGTTTTCATGACAATAAATTAAGTTACAAATTTTTTGTGAATGCAAAGATATAGTAAATATGTACAATTAGAAATTAATTATTGCTAATGATCTGTAAGTTTTTTTGTTCCGTTTCTTTTTCACAGTAATGACATCTGAGCACGATCCCATCCGATGTCATGCTTGTAGTAAAACGTGTTTTGATCAACTCATGGTTTGTAATACACCGGGGATTCAGACACCGGACCAATCCGTAAATCTCTGACGGTATGACTACGCGTCGTTTTTCCACGACCTTGTATTCTTTGATGATATTGAGAACGGCATCCGGCGCTACCAGCGCAATACGGTTTACATCGTCTTCTTCAAAAAACTTATCTGTGATCTTGATTATGGATTTTGTTCCCAGCACCTTGCTTTCCAGATTCGTTCCAAAGGTCATCTGCAAATCCCTTTTCGCCAGTCCCAATATTTCTATTACATGGAACAACCCTTCGGCAGGTATCCTGTCTATGACGGTCCCGTTCCTAATGGCACTCACCTTCAGTTTTTTCTTTGTTTCCATAGTTGTTATTTTACTGGTTCATAAGATAAGTGATAATTCCCATCCGGGTAAAGACACCGTTCCGGGCCTGATCAAAATAATAGGCTTCTGGTCTTTCATCAACATCAGTCGCGATTTCGTTAACCCGGGGCAGTGGGTGCAGGATCTTCAGATTGGGCTTGGTGTCAGTCAGCATGGAAGCATCCAGGCTCATCAGGTTCCTGACCTTTTCAAATTCCATGGGGTCCTGGAAACGTTCCTGCTGTATCCTTGTCATATACAGAATATCGGCATCCTGGATCTGTCCTTCCAGCACATTGTGCTGTGAATAGGGGATATTCCGGGAATCAAGGAAGTGTTCGTATTCCCAAGGAATTTCAAGTTCCGGACAGGATACGAAACGGAAACGGGGATTGAAATGACTCATGGCCTGCAACAGGGAATGGACGGTCCTTCCGTACTTCAGGTCCCCCACCATGGTTATGGAGAGGTTTTCAAGCGTCCCCTGGGTTTTCCATATGGAATACATGTCCAACAGGGTTTGTGTCGGGTGCTGGTTGGCTCCGTCCCCGGCATTGATAACAGGACACCCCGCTATTTCGGAAGCATATCGTGCCGCTCCGTCCAGGGGATGACGCATAACGATCATATCGGCATAGTTGGATACCATTTTGATGGTATCCTTCAGGCTTTCTCCTTTGGCAATACTGGTGGCTGGCAGAGAAGAGAAGCCGATGACCCGTGCACCCAGCCGACTGACCGCTGTTTCAAAGCTCAGCTTGGTGCGGGTAGAAGGTTCGAAAAAAATGCAGGCAATCACCTTGTCGCTGAAGATCGGGCAATTTGGTTCCGCCTCGTATTTTCGGGCAAGATCAAGGACCTGCATCATTTCTTCTTTGTTGAAGTCGTTGATCGAAATGAGAGATTTCATGACTATTACAAATTCTATGTAGGTTCAAGGGATAATAAAAGTTCCTGACGCTCCGAAGGAGAGACCCTGACCGTCAATTGACAGGGAAGGGGCCCGTCCGTAAAGGATTGTTCAATGACTTGAGCACCGGTATTGTGTACGGCCTTCATGACCTTGTCGGTCTGTTCGTAATGGTAACTGAGCTGTAAGGTTTCAAGAACCTTTTTTTCAACGACAGCAGCATTTTCCAGTGCGTTTTTTGCAGCCGTCCTGTATGCATTGATAAGACCGCCGGTACCCAGTTTGATCCCTCCGAAATAACGGATTACGACCATCAGTACATCGGAAAGATCAAAGGAGATCAACTGTCCCAGGATAGGTTTGCCGGCTGTAGAAGAAGGTTCGCCGGCGTCGTTCGCCCTCCAGGGATCACCCTCCGGTCCTAAACGGTATGCATAGCAGATGTGCCTTGCATCAAAGAACTTTTTTTTCATCGCCCCCAACTGCAGCCGGATATCTTCCTCGGAGGAGACGGGAAATCCGAATGCAAGGAACCGGCTTCCTTTTTCCTTGTAAACTCCCTCACAGGGAGCTTCTAAGGTTTTATATATCTGCCGACCGGAGGACATCGTGCAAAAATACGGCTTTTGCGTATCTTTGCAAAATTGAGCTTCAAAATTATGGGATTTGCCTCAAAATTTGTCGAACATGCCATAACGGCTATTAAGGAGTGCGACAATGCGGTCTTGGCGGAAGCAGCCGGGAAAAATCCCTGGTTCATACCTCCTTTTATCCGCTACCGGCTTGATACGTTAAGGAAAAGTCTGGAACAAGAGAGGGAGCTTCTGCTGCCATTACTGAATATCCCCGTCCCTGAAAACGGACCGCGTATGTTGTCCATCATTGCCGCGGGTAACATTCCGCTTGTTTGCTGGCATGATTTTGTCTGTGCGCTTGCCTATGCTTCAGGACATCCGCAAGAAGTCATATTGGAGGTAAAGCTTTCTTCCAAGGACGATGTGTTGCTGCCTGCCATTGTGGAACGGTTGCAGGGAATGAAGGATTCCTGCCTGGATGGAATCCGGGTGCGCTTTGTCAGGCATCCCTCTTTGAAGACACAGGCCTTATTATTTACCGGGGGATCACAAGCTCAGATGTATTACAGCCAAGCCTTCCCCATGGTACCGATGCTTGTGCGCACAGGCAGGACTTCCGTCGCCATATTGGACGGCAGTGAAACGGAAGAGGAACTGGAAGGTCTGGCCCGTGATTGTTTTCTGTTTTTTGGGCTCGGTTGCCGGAACGTAACGTTGTTGCTCGTTCCGAAAGATTATGATCCCAGGCGGTTTATTGAAAAAGTTGATGCCGTATTGGGAAATGTTTTGCGGAATCACCCAAATTACATGAATGCATTCCGGCATGCCCGGGCGTGTTACCTGATGGACGGAAAAGAGGTTTTTCCGGATCTCTTTGTTTTAAGGGAAAGTGATGATCTGATCCCCCCTATGGGCGAATTGCATTTTACAAGATACCAGGACCGGAATGATGCCTTACGTTTCATTGATTTAAATGAAAACAGGATACAATGTGTCTCGGGGACGGATAAAGTTCCTCTGGGACAGACGCAGACCCCTTCGTTCACCGATTATGCAGATGGATTGAATACGTTGGAATGGCTACAAAAATTATCATACTGACCGGACCTACCGGGGTGGGTAAGACCAGGCAGGGACTTGCCATTGCCCGTCTGCTGGGATCTCCCGTCATCAACTGTGACAGCAGGCAGATATATAAGGAATTGCGCATAGGGGTTGCCCGTCCTGATCCTGCCGAACTTGCCCTTGCAACGCACTATTTTATTGCCAGCCATTCCATACACCGGCCATATTCCGCAGGAGATTACGAAAGAGAGGCTTGGGACCTGGTCATGCAGTTGGCTCCTTCTCATCCGTACCTGCTGATGGTCGGAGGATCGGGACTGTATATAGATGCCTTTGTCAAAGGGATTGATCAGATGCCGCTGTCCAATCCGGAATTGAGAAGAGAACTGATGCTTATGGCAGAAGATCCGGAAGGATTGGAGGTGTTACGTGCCCGTTTAAAACAGTTGGATCCGGTGACTTACGCGCGCATTGACCTGGCCAATAAACGCAGGGTGATGCGTGCGGTAGAGGTCTGCCTGTTATCGGGTAAACCTTATCATTCCTTCCTCAGTCATACGCCTAGGGAACGGCCCTTTGAAATGGAATTACTGGTAATGGACATGCCCCGGAAAGAGTTGTATGACCGAATTGACAAACGGGTGATTGCGATGATGGAAGAAGGTCTGGAAGAGGAAGCCCGTGGATTGTATCCATACAGAAAACTCCCTGCACTCCAGACGGTGGGGTACAGGGAGCTGTTCGATCATTTTGACGGGAAATATCCTTTAGAAGAAGCCGTCAGACTGATACAGCGTAATACACGCAGGTATGCCAAACGTCAGCTGACTTATTGGAGAGACATACCCAGAAAGGAAAATCATCCGCTCCTTCGTCCTGATCCGTCCTTATAGCGGGAGCGGATACTCCCCGGATTTTTACTTTAGTTAGCAGCGGGGAAAACCTTGTTCATTTCCACTTCAAAGACCAGCGTACTGTTGGGGCCAATAACTCCGCCGGCACCATTGGGACCGTATCCCAGGTCGGAAGGTACGTAGAGAATGATCTTTCCTCCTTCACCGATCAGCTGCATTCCTTCTGTCCATGCGGGAATTACCCTGTCAAGGGGGAATTTGACCATTTCATTACGTGAATAGGAAGAATCGAATTCTGTTCCGTCGATCAGCGTTCCCACATAATGTACTTCAACGGTGTCGGTTGCTTTGGCTCGGATCTCGTTACCTTCCCTGATGATTTTATATTGCAGTCCACTGGGCAGTACTACAACACCTTCCTTGGTCTTGTTTTCTTCCAGGAAAGCAATACCTTCTCTGAAGTTGCGTTCTCCTTCGGCAATACTCTTCTTTTCCATAAAAGAAGTGATTTCGTTGTTCCAAGACATCATTTCTTCCTGACCGGGGTTTTCCTCCCGGGCTATAACTTCTTTGTATGCCTTGATAAGCACATTGTGGTTCAGATCTCCGAAATTGGATTGTCTTACCATAGAAGCCAGAGAAGAACCGATCGCCCGGCTGACCGAGTCAATAGCACCCCGTGAAAAATCAACATTGTCTTTTGAAGTGCCGCTCTTACACGACATAGCAAGCATTCCGCCCAGCAGGGCGATAGATAAAATCTTTAAAGTTCTCATTGTAAAAATATAATTATAAAATAGATTGCCTTAATAATAAACAGCAAATGTAAGGTTTATTTCTTGTTATTTAAATAGGAATAACAGCAAATTTTATGTAAAAGGCGGGCCCCGACAATGGCATCCCAGGGATCGTTGTCTCCCGGGGCCACTTCACAAAGATCAAATCCAATGATCTTTCGTTCGGAAGATGCCAGCAGGTAAAGAAGGTAATCGACTTGCTGAAACCTCAATCCGCCCGGGACAGGAGTTCCCGTATGCGGACAAAGTTCGGGTGACAGCCCGTCAATATCGAGGCTGATATAGACCTGGTCCGGAAGGCTTTCCATAATCCTGTGACATTGATCCCGCCAGGTAAGGCCTTCATACATATCTTCGTTAAGCGATTCATCGGGGAAGAAAGCGATGCGCTCATCATTCCGAATTATTTCATGTTCCTGGCTGCAGTAATCCCTGACCCCCACTTGTGTGAGCGATGTAATGGAAGGTATTGTTTTCAAAGCGTTGAACATGATGGATGCATGAGAATAGGTAAAACCTTCGTAAGCTTCCCGCAGGTCGGCGTGGGCATCAATGTGCAGGATCCCGAAAGAACTGAAATGCTCTCCCAGGGCTTGAAGGAATCCGAGAGGTACAGAGTGTTCCCCGCCTACAATACCCACCAGTTTGCCCAGGCGCAGCTGTTCGGAACATTGCAGGTAAACGATCCGGTTCATACGTGCACAGGCCGTATTTACCTGTTCCAGGACCTCACCCAGACCGCTTTGCAGGGGTTCGGACCCTTCTTCCCAGCACCGGATGATTCTTTCGGCCATCTTCCTGGCCGTACGGTTAAGGATGGGAAGTTCTTCATGTTCTTCAATAGTGGCTATAGGGATTTTCCATGCTTCTGGTACCCTGGAATTGAAAAGATCAACTTGAGTCGAAGCTTCTATAATGGCTTCCGGTCCAAGATGTGTCCCGGGACGGTACGAAGTAGTTACGTCCCATGGAACGGATATGAGTACAATTTCCGCTTCCTGTTGTGTGAAAGGCAGTGCAAAATATCCACCGTTGGCTATACCGGGCAGGTTGGGATCAAATGTCTTCATACGATTCCTTCTCTGATTATATCGTGTATATGGACCATTCCGACATACTGTTCGTCCTTCAGGACTATGAGTTGTGTAATCTTGTTTGCCTGCATCATCCTGTAAGCATGAACGGCCAATTCGTCATATGGGATCGTTTTCGGATTGCGTGTCATAACGTCGGCAGCGCAGAGTGCTTCCAGATTGCTGTTTTTTTCCACCATCCTTCGTACATCGCCATCTGTAATGATCCCCTGCAATTTTTCTTTGTCGTCCAGAACGGCTGTAGCCCCCAAACGGTTGCGTGAGATCTCGAATAAGGTGTCCCTTATTGTTTGTTCCGGACTGACTTTAGGCCGGAGTGTGTGGGTCATTATGTCGGACACCCTCAGGTACAATTTTTTACCCAGTGAACCTCCGGGATGAAACCGGGCAAAATCGGAAGGGGTAAAACCACGCAGTTTCAACAGGCAGATGGCCAGGGCATCTCCCAAGACCATCTGTACCGTAGTGCTGGCCGTTGGGGCAAGATCGTTCGGACATGCCTCATGCGGTGCAGAGGCCATAAGGATGTAATCGGCCGATCTGCCCAGGAAGGAGTCCCTGTTGCCAACCATGCCTATCAATAAGTTACCCATTTTACGGATCAAAGGTACAAGCACCTTGATCTCGGATGTTTCCCCACTTTTTGACAGGCACATGACCGTATCTCCGGGTTGTATGATTCCCAGGTCACCGTGAATGGCATCTGCAGCATGCATGAAAACGGCGGGAGTTCCCGTAGAGTTGAGGGTGGCAACTATTTTTTGACCGATAATAGCGCTTTTCCCTATGCCTGTAACGATCAGACGGCCTTTGGAAAGGTAGAGGATCTCTACTACTTTCAGAAAGGAATCGTCAATGGATTTACGCAGGGAGTTAATAGCAAGTTGTTCTTTTTGGATAACCTCAAGCGCTGTTTTCTTAATATCCGGGTTGGGTGTGCTCATAAAATTTTGAAAGAACAAAACAAACGTCTAACTTAGTAGGACAAAGGTAGTAAAATATGTATACTTCATCCGAATTGCACCTTCAGCTGAAAAAGCATTTTGGATTCAATTCATTCAAAGGACAGCAGGAAGAAATTATTACCCATGTGATGCGTGGGGGAAATGCTTTTGTGCTCATGCCGACAGGAGGAGGAAAATCTTTATGTTACCAGTTACCTGCTTTGTTGATGGAAGGTACTGCCATTGTGATTTCCCCCCTGATCGCTCTGATGAAAAACCAAGTGGACGCTATTCGCGGCTTTGTCGGCGAAAATTACGGGATAGCTCATTTTCTTAATTCTTCCCTGACAAAGGCACAGATTACCGAAGTCAGGGAATCGCTCCTATCGGGAAAGACCAAATTGCTTTACGTAGCTCCCGAATCCCTTACCAAGACAGATAACATTCAGTTGTTCAAACAATTGAACATTTCTTTTTATGCTATTGACGAAGCGCATTGTATTTCGGAATGGGGACATGATTTCCGGCCGGAATACAGGCGAATCAGGCCGCTGGTTAAAGAGATCGGCAAGGCTCCCCTTATAGCGCTGACAGCTACGGCAACCCCCAAGGTACAGCAGGATATCCAAAAGAACCTGGGAATGATGGATGCCAAGGTGTTCAAAACATCTTACAACCGGGAAAACCTGTATTATGAAGTAAGGCCCAAAGTGAACGTAGACAAGGAGCTGGTTAAGTTCATACGTCAGCATCACGGCAAAAGCGGCATCGTATATTGTCTGAGTCGAAGAAAAGTGGAAGAGATCGCATCGTTCCTCCAAGTTAACGGTGTCCGTGCGCTTCCCTATCATGCCGGGATGGATGCTGCCATCAGAACTGAAAATCAGGATAAATTTCTTATGGAAGAGGCGGATGTCATCGTTGCCACGATTGCTTTTGGTATGGGAATAGATAAGCCCGATATCCGCTTTGTGATCCATTATAATATACCCAAATCGCTGGAAGGATATTACCAGGAAACGGGAAGGGCCGGGCGTGACGGCGGAGAAGGAATGTGTATAGCATTTTACAGTTACAAGGATATACAGAAACTTGAAAAATTTAAACAGGGCAAACCTATTGCAGAACAAGAAGTTAGCAAGCAATTGCTTGTAGAAACCGTTGCTTATGCAGAATCAAACGTATGCAGACGGAAGGTGTTGCTCAATTATTTTGGGGAAGATTATACGCAGGACAATTGTGCCAATTGTGATAACTGCTTGCATCCCAAGAAACAATTTGAAGGACAGGAAGAGATGTGCCTTGTACTGGAAACGGTTCAGAAGTCATTGCAGCAGTTCGATTCGGAACATATAGCCAATATTATAGCAGGCGTTTCAAATGCCATGATCAAGTCTTACCAGCACCATAAGCTGGATGTCTTTGGGATGGGGAAAGGCCGGACGGCGCGTTTCTGGAATGCTGTCATCAGGCAGGGGATCGTGCTGCGGTTCCTCGACAAAGACGTAGAAAAATACGGGGCTTTATCGGTTACGGCCGCCGGAATTGATTTTCTGGAAAATCCGTCGCCTCTTATGCTTTACCAGGAACGTGATATGGAAGAAGAAGCCGATTTCGCTAGTGAAGCGGCCATGAAAGCCGGGGGCGGGGGTGGCGATATCACATTGCTTACCATGCTTAAAGACTTGAGAAGGGATATGGCCCACAAACTGAAACTGGCCCCTTTTGTGATATTTCAGGATATAAGCTTGGAGGACATGTCTATCATTTATCCTATCAGCCTGGAGGAGATGGTACAATGCCAGGGTGTAGGGGAAGGTAAGGCCAAAAAATTCGGGAAACCCTTCATAGAGCTGATAGAAAAATATGTAGAAGAGAATGAGATCGTCCGTCCGCAAGATATGGTAGTTAAATCGGTTATCAACAAGTCGCTCAATAAAGTCTATATCATTCAAAGTATTGACCGGAAACTGGACTTCGAAGATATTGCAGATGCGAAGGGACTGACTATGGAGGAATTACTTGAAGAAATTGAAGTCATTGTCAATTCCGGGACAAAAGTGGATATAGACTATTATTTGCGACAGATCATTGACGATGACAAACTGGAAGAAATCTTTGATTATTTCCGATACGATGCAAAATCCGAATCCGTCTCGGAAGCTATCGCGGAGCTGGGGCCGGAGTATACGGAAGAGGAAGTACGGTTGGTCCGGATAAAATTTTTAGTTGAGGTTGCCAACTGATGTTTTATCTTTGTCTTTTATGCGTAAACGTTCGATTATATTTTTGACGATCTTGTCGGCACTTCTTGTAGGTGCTGCCGTTTATGGTTTCATACAACTGTTCAAGAAATCCGGCGAGAGTGTTATAAGGAACGACACTTACAGGGCCGTTCCCGTAGATGCCGTTCTGGTGCAACATTTCAGTCGATTCAACACCCTGACGCTCAATATACTTGAACCGGGAAACTATATCGGACGTTTTTTCCGTCCGACTGAAGCGATGAGCCTGTTTTTGGACCGGCTCGGAAACTTTACCGCAACGGACTGTCCGGAGCTTGGAAAAGCCGAAGCTTTATGTTCGTTGCATCCTTCGGCAAAAAATACGCTCTCTGCGCTTTACTGCCTTTCCGGAGCAAATGCCAGGGATCCGCAATGGTGGGATAATTTTTTAATGACATCGGGTATTCCCTATAAAACACATTCATACAATGGACAGACCATATATATAATGTATGGGGAAGAAAGTGGAAATGCTGTTTTTGCAGCTTATGTAAAAGATCTGATGATGGCTTCTTCTTCGCGTGTAGTCATGGAATCTTCCCTGCGACACCTGGAAAGGGGAGGTTTACTCTCCCAGGACAATGCTTTTGCAAGACTTGTAGAACAAACACCCGTTTCCAGGCCAACACGCATTTTCGTTCTGCATGATCGTATCCCTTCCTTAATCGCCGCCTATCTGGGAGTTCCCATGCAGAAATATGCCGCTTTTCTAAAAACGACTGCAGAATGGACGGTACTGGACGGTTTTGCAGACGAGAAAGGGCTCCGGATGGACGGTTACGCCATTTTCCCACCCGGAGGGGAACACTTTTTTTCCGTTTTTCTGGAACAACAGCCCCAGAAACTCATGGCCACGGAAGTACTTCCGGCTGCCACACTGGCAGGTCTTTCAATGGGTCTTACAGACATAGGGTCATATGTGAATGCCTACGTCCGTTACCTTGAACTGCGGAATCAACACAGAAAAATGCCGGATAAAGAAAGATTGGAATGGTTTAACTTGCTTTATCCCACAGAAATATCCCTTGCCTGTGTGCCTTTCAGAGGTGAATTGCAATGGATGTCGGTAATTCACACCCGTTATATACATCAGGCTAAGATCCAATATGCCCTGCTTGGCAGACAGGAAGAAGGGAAAGTCATGAAGAATCCGATCCCGGATCTTCTGCCCGGCATCTTCGGTCCCGTTTTCAATTTGTGTCCGGCACACTACTACTGTTACCTGGGATCGTTCATACTATTCGGACCTGAAGAACTTTTGGAAGACATCCTGAAACGGAATAAAGAAGGAACTTATCACTCCCTGGCAGCAGCCATATCCCAGACAAACGCCCCGTCCAACATCATGAATGCTTCTAATCTGACATTATTTCTGCAACCTTCTGCCGGATTGGACAACCTTGTGCCGTTGATGGACAAAAGATACGCCGGACGTATGGAATCTTGGAGAAACTTCAATGCCCAATATACATTGCTTCAGTTTTCATCGCTTGAAGACCGGCTCTACGGGCACTTGCTGGTTTACGGGGATTCATTGGAAACGTCACCCTTAATACCCCGGCAGCGAAAAGTGCGTATACGTGGCGGGATCAGGCAGGATACCCTTTCCCGGGAAAAACCGCCCTATAAAGTTTTCAACCACCTGACAAGGAAAGAGAACGAACTGTTCCAGACACCTTGGCCGGAATGCCGCCTTATATTGAGGGATCACACAGGCAAGACTTTATGGGAAAAGACAATGGAAGGGACTATACAGGACAGGCTGGTCCAGATAGATTTTTTGAAGAACAATAAGCTCCAGATGCTGTTTTCTATAGGTAACAGGTTGTATCTTGTCGACAGGCTGGGACGTAATGTCTCCCCTTATCCGAAGGCTTTTACGACCAGTATTCTTTACGGTCCGTTCGTATTTGATCCTGCAGGTAACAAGGATTACCGGATATTGCTGGTACATCAGGACAATATCCTGCGTTGTTACGACAAAAGGGGCAACATACTTTCCCGCTGGGAAGATTTTCTGATACCCGGTTACCTGACGGCCCCTCCGAAATATATTCGTACCGGTGCGACGGGATGCTGGGTTATATATGGTGGCAGTCAAACCGCTTTTCTTTCCGAAACGGGGGCTACACTTGCCCTGCTTACACAGGGAGACTGCCTGGATCCAAAGACCGAAATAGAAATTTCAGGTCCGTATGAGCTGCGCGGCACAACTATTGAAGGAAAGACTATTACTATAATGTTGGATTGAAATGGCTTTTCTTACACTTTTCTTTTTTATTATCCTTGTCGGATATCTTTTTATACGCCTGATCCCGTGGTTTCTTGCATTCAGGATCCGAAAGATGCAACAACACAGACCAACACAGGAAAGAACGGAATTCAAAAGGTCCCGTAAAAAACATATAGGCCGGAATACCGGAGAATATATTGATTATGAAGAAATAAAAGATTGATGAAATCTTTTCTACGCATTATAGCATATGGAAAACCCTTCGGAAAGTACTGGCCTTCCTATCTTGTACTTTCCGTGTTGAGCGTCCTTTTTGGGATAGCCAACTATGCGCTTGTAGCCCCCCTGCTTACCGTTTTATTCGAGCCGGACACTTTGTCAGGTCAGTTTGTTCGCCCTGAATATAGCTTTTCCGTGTCTTACGTAACCGATCTCTTCCGGTTCCATTTGGGGCAGATCATGGCACAGAAAGGGATCCTGATGGGACTTGTATATATCTCGATCACACTGCTTGCCGCTACGTTGATGTCAAATCTGACACACTACCTGTCCCAAAGGATCCTGGTCAGTGTCCGCACCCGTATTATGAAGAACATAAGGGATGATCTTTTCCAAAAAATCAGCCGTTTGCATATCGGTTATTTCCATGATTGCCGTAAAGGGGACATTCTTTCTTCCATTTCCAATGACGTGAATGAAGTCCAGAACTCCGTGGCAAGTTCTTTCCACATCATATTCCGGGATCCTCTGCTGATAGTGGGCTTCCTGTCCATGCTCTTTTATATGAGCCCAAAGCTGACGTTTGTTGCATTGCTGACACTGCCTGTGTCGGCCCTGCTCATTGGACGGATCACACGGGCCTTACGTTCAGGGGCACAAGTATCGCAGGGCCTTTTGGGAAAATTGCTCAGTCATTTTGAGGAAGCTATCTCGGGGATCCGCATTATCAAGGCTTTCAATGCGCAGCGATATGTTCGTGACCGCTTTGGAAATATTAACGATCAACACAGGCAGGCGACAAAACGGCTTTACAACCGGCAGGAGCTGGCTTCACCGTTGAGTGAATTTCTGGGTATAGTCATCGCTGCCGCCATTCTTTTTTACGGAGGCTGGCTCCAATACAAAGGTGAATTGGGCATGTCGTGGCCTGTATTTGTCGTTTACATAGGTTTTTACTGGCGTGTATTGGAACCTGCAAAATCCATAACAAAGGCTTACTCCATGATCCGAAGGGGAATGGTTTCGGCAAACCGCATTTTTTCAATACTTGATGTACCCGCTGAGATCAGAAAGGATAAAGAGGCCATATCTGTAAATGAGTTCCGTGAATCTATCGAATACAGGAATGTAAGTTTCCGTTACAAAGGTTCGGACACCTACGTGCTCAAAGATATCAACCTTACAATACCGAAGGGAAAAGTTTTTGCCCTGGTGGGGCCTTCCGGAGCAGGCAAGACCACAATGGCCGATCTGTTGCCTCGTTTCTACGATGTTTCTGAAGGAGAGATACTTCTGGATGGGATCAATATCAGAAAATATAGACCCGGGGACCTGATCGGACTGATGGGCATAGTAACACAGGAAGCGATCCTGTTCAACGATACTGTTGCAAATAATATTACCTTTGGCCTTGAAGATGTTCCCCGCAAAGAAGTGGAAAGAGCGGCCCGTATAGCGAATGCCCATGATTTTATTATGGAAATGGAGGACGGATATGACACCAATATCGGGGATCGAGGCGAAAAGCTTTCAGGCGGAGAAAGGCAGCGACTGGCCATTGCGAGGGCGATCCTGAAGAATCCTCCCATACTGATCCTGGACGAGGCAACATCCGCTCTGGATTCGGAAAGTGAAAAGACGGTGCAGGATGCCCTCACAAAATTGATGAAAAACCGCACATCTGTCATCATCGCCCACCGGCTTTCCACCATAAAGGATGCCGATCAGATTGTTGTAATGAACAAGGGGCGTATCATTGAGCAGGGCACCCATGGCGAGTTGCTTTCCTGTGGCGGGATATACAAACACCTTTGTGACCTGCAGGTTTTTGGATAATTTTTAACAATAATAATTATGAGTCAAGACATTTTGAAATCAAAATCCCTCAATGCACTTTTTGAAATGAGTTTCAAGAAGTACTGGGACTTCAAGGCCCTGACTGATTTTAACGGGAAAACCTTTTATTACCGGGATCTGGCACGTCGGATACGGATGATCCATATAGGTTTTGAGAAATGTGGATTGAAAAAGGGGGACAAAGTCGCTTTATGCGGTAGAAACCAGGCGAACTGGGCAATGTCCTTCTTGGCCACCGTCACTTATGGTGCCGTGGTTGTGCCGATATTACATGAATTCAAGCCCGGCAATATCCAGCATCTGGTGAACCATTCAGATTCCCGCATCTTTTTTGTGGGGGAACAGGTCTGGGAAGGACTTAGCGAATCCGAAATGCCCAACCTGGAAGCCATCGTAGGTCTAAATGACTTTGATATACTTTATACGCCGGACAAAGAGATTATCAACATCCGTAAAAACCTGGACAAAGATTTCGATAATCTCTATCCCCAGGGGATGAAAGTGGAAGATATCAGTTTTCACAAGGACGACCCGGAAGAATTGGCACTGATCAACTACACCAGTGGAACGACCGGATTTTCAAAAGGCGTCATGCTGCCTTTCCGTTCCTTGCTGTCCAACGTCCTTTTCGCATGGGAGGTATTGCCTCAGGTAAGCAACGGGGCCAAGGTGGTTGCCATGCTTCCTTCGGCGCATATGTACGGACTGATGTTCGAACTGTTATATGAAATGACTTCCGGATCACACGTACATTTCCTTACCAGGACCCCATCTCCGAAGGTTATTGCAGAGGCTTTTCAGAACGTTAAACCAAAGGTGATCATTGCAGTTCCCATGATCATAGAAAAGATCTACAAGCAGAAACTCTTGCCTTTGCTCAACCGTCCGTCTATAAAGGTCATGTTGCGCATGCCGTTCATAGATCAAAAGATCAAACGCCGCATTCACGATGAACTGGTGAAGGCTTTCGGAGGAGAATTTCTTGAGATCATAATCGGGGGCGCCCCAATGAACCACGAGGTGGAACCTTTCCTCAAAAGTATCAATCTTGCTTTTACTGTAGGATACGGACTGACCGAATGCGGCCCTATCGTATCTTATGTGCCCTGGAATGAACGACCCTTGTTCTCCTGCGGAAAAGCCGCTCCCAGGATGAACATCCGTATAGATTCGCCTGATCCGGAAAACGTTCCCGGCGAGATCCAACTTAAAGGAGACAATGTGATGCTAGGCTATTACAAGAATCCCGAAGCTACGGAACAGACCTTTACCGAAGACGGCTGGCTTAAGACCGGGGATGTAGGAACTATGGACAAGGACGGGTATCTGTTCATAAAAGGACGTTCCAAGACCATGATCCTGGGGCCGAACGGACAAAACATCTACCCGGAAGAAATTGAGAGTTCCATCAACAACATGTCCTATGTAAGTGAAAGCCTTGTGATCATGGAAGAAGGCAAACTGGTTGCCTTGGTTTATCCCGATTTTAAAAAAGCGGCGGCAGACGGACTTCCCGACAATGCCATGGATAGCACAATGGAATCCATGCGTTCCCAGATCAATCTGGAGCTGCCAAAATACTGTCAGATCGCAAAGGTCAGGATAGTACCGGAAGAATTTGAAAAAACACCGAAAAGAAGTATAAAACGTTTTCTCTACAATGGATAAACAGACCCAATTTGATCTCCATTATCTGGAAATGGCCCAGATTTGGGCACAGAACTCATATTGCGAAAGAAGGAAAGTAGGAGCCTTGATGGTCAAAGACCGGATGATCATTTCTGACGGTTATAACGGGACTCCGGGAGGATTTGAAAATGTATGCGAAGATGCAGACGGCCGCACCAAACCCTATGTTCTTCATGCCGAAGCCAATGCCATTACAAAAGTGGCCAGGAGTAACAACAGCAGTGACGGTGCGACCATATACATAACGGCTTCGCCCTGTATTGAATGTGCTAAACTGATCATACAATCGGGAATTGTCAGGGTGGTTTACAAAGATGACTACAGGTCTGAGGAAGGTATAGAATTGCTGAGACGGGCAGGCATACGGGTAGATAAAATGTAGCAGGTAATGGAAGAGCGCAAAAAAACAAGAAGAACAGGAGCCATTGTACTTATCGTACTGATAGCACTCGCCGTAGCAGGAATCCTGAGATGGAGCTTTTTCCGGAATCGGAACTGGACCGGAAAAAATAAACTGAACAGTGAATGGTCCAAGCTGGAACTCATTCTGAACCAGATCCAGAACAATTATGTGGATTCGATAGATGTGTCTTCATTTATAGAGAAGACACTTCCCTTCATTATGGAAGAGCTCGATCCCCATTCCATTTACCTTTCGCCCAATGAGCTTCGATCTGCCGATGATGAGCTCAGGGGCAATATTGAAGGTATCGGTATAGTGTTTAATGTTCCCAGTGATACTGCGACAGTCATCAATGTGGTTGTGGGCGGTCCTTCCGAGAAGATGGGTCTTCAGTCCGGTGACAAGATCATAAAGATCGATACACAAATTGTAGCGGGTGTGCGAATACCGCAGGATTCCATTGTGCGGCTACTTAAGGGACCTAAAGGAACCTTGGTGGATGTCTGGGTAAAACGTTACGGAGAAGAGGATCTGATACGTTTTTCCATCATCAGGGACAAGATCCCGGTTAACAGCGTAGATGTAGCCTATATGGCAGATTCCATAACAGGTTATATAAAACTTTCCAGGTTTTCCATGACAAGTTATGTAGAAGTACTGGGAGCTATTGCCGATCTGATGAAACAGGGCATGAAACAGGTTGTCTTTGATCTGCGAGACAATTCGGGAGGATACCTGGAACAAGCCCTCAAGATCACAGGCGAATTTCTGGATAAAAACATGTTGATAGTCTATACTGAAGGGTTGCATAGGGAAAGACAGGACTTTTATACGAAAAAGAGGGGTTTCTGTTATGATATGCCGCTGGCGGTATTGATCAACGAAGCTTCGGCCTCGTCATCGGAGATCATGGCGGGTGCATTGCAGGACAATGACAGGGGAACGATCATAGGACGCCGTTCCTATGGAAAGGGACTTGTACAGGAACCTATATATTTTTCGGATAATTCCGGTTTGCGTTTAACGGTTGCACGTTTTTATACACCGCTGGGAAGGTCCATACAAAAACCCTACGGGAACAATTCACACGAATATGCCTATGATTTATTGGAACGATACAGGCATGGAGAACTGATGCAGGAAGATTCCATTCCCAGGAATGATTCCTTAAAGTATGTGACTCCGGCGGGAAAAGTCCTTTACGGGGGAGGGGGGATCATACCCGATGTCTTTGTGCCGCTGGATACTGCCGGGGTGAATGGCCTATCGCTGAGGATAACCAGGCAGAACCTGCCCATACGCTTCAGCATGAACTTTGCCGACCGCAACAGGAAAGAGTTATTGTTGATTGAAAGTTTTGAGGATCTGGAATCCTTTTTTAGCCGAAAATCATTGGAAAAAGAATTCCTGACTTATATCCGTAATCAAGGTATCCGTCCGACACAAAATCAATGGGCCGAATGCGGGAATATTCTGATGACCCAGATTAAAGCTTATATCGGGAGGAACACCCGTTTGGAAGACAAAGCCTTTTATCCCTACCTGGGCAGGATTGACAATGTGTTGCTTAAAGCCCTGGAAGTGCTGCATACCAGGTCAGTAACCGAACTGACGAAGTCTGGATTTGTTTTCACGCCAGTTGGGGAGGACCTTGACGAATAATTCGAGGAACACCTTCTTCTGAAAAAAATCCTCCATATCGAGCCTGGCCTGTGTGCCGACACGTTTTAGGGCACTTCCTTTATGACCTATGATGATTCCCTTCTGTGATTCACGCATGACGTTGATTACGGCTTTAATGTGGTACCGTTCTTCTCCTTCGTTAAATTCTTCCACGGCAACTTCAACGCAATAAGGTATTTCCTTTGTATAGTTTAGAAGGATCTTTTCACGGATGATCTCCGAAGCAAAGAACCGGAGGGTTCTGTCGGTCAGCTGTTCCTTATCGAACCAGGGGGGTGATTTGGGGAGAAGTTCCAGTATCCTGTCAAAAAGAGTCTCCAGGTTGAAACGTTCCAGAGCACTGACAGCAAATATCTCTGCCCCCGGAATTAAGTAATGCCATTGATCTATCAGGCTAAGGACTTCCGCCTGGGAGCTTTTGTCTATCTTGTTAAGCACGACCAGAACGGGAACTTCTATCCGGTTGAGTTTTTCCAGATATTCCCGGTTTTTTGTCGGTTGTTCAATGACATCGGTAACGTAGAGAATGATGTCGGCATCCCCAATGGCCGTGTCTATCTGCTGCATCATTTTTTCCTGTAACAGATAGCTTGGCTTCAGGATTCCGGGAGTGTCGGAAAAAACGATCTGGTATTTGTCGTCATTTACAATACCCAGTATCCTGTGTCGCGTAGTCTGGGCTTTAGAGGTTATAATAGATAACCGTTCCCCGACCAGGGCATTCATCAGCGTAGATTTTCCCACGTTGGGATTTCCTATTATATTTACATAACCGGCTTTGTGAGAATCTTTCATTGCTTAGTCGTAGAATCCTGTTTTTAACATGGCAATTTCTTCTTTTGTAAGGAATCTCCATTGTCCGCGTTTCAGGTTCTTTTTTGTCAATCCGGCAAAATATACGCGATCAAGCTTTTTGACCTTATATCCGAGGGCTTCAAAAAGACGCCTTACTATCCGGTTTTTGCCGGAATGGATTTCCAGTCCGATCTCTTTTTCATCCCCGTCTATGTAAGATATCATGTCCACGTGCATGGGACCGTCTTGCAGTTTTATTCCGCTGACAAGTTTCTCCATGTCTGATTTTTTTAGGTTCTTGTCCAGCCGGACCTGATATATTTTTTTACGGTTGTAAGAAGGGTGGGTCAGCTTTTCCGTCAATGCACCATCGTTGGTGAACAACAAAACACCCATGCTCATCTTATCCAGCCTTCCGACCGGGAAGACACGTTGTTCGCATTTTCCGGCAATCAGGTCCATGACCGATTTTTCTGCATGTTTGTCGTCCATGGTGGTAACGTAACCCTTGGGCTTGTTCATAATGATGTAAGTCTTGGGTTCTCCCTTGATCCGCTGACCGTTCACACGTACATCATCTTCGGGGGTAACTTTCACACCCAATTGGTCTGCTACTTTACCGTTGACGGTAACCAACCCGCTTGTTATATATGTATCGGCTTCCCTGCGTGAGCACAGGCCGGAATTGGCGATCAATTTATTAAGTCTGATTTCTCCGGGAATTTTGGGCTGTTTGGCCTTGGGAGCCGTTTTCCTGTTGGGTTTTTCAGGACGATAGCTGCCTTCCCGGCGGGGTTTTTCAGGACGGTAGCCACCTTCCCAGCGGGGTTGTTTCGGGGTCAGTCCACCCGATATGCGTTTACGTTTTGGGCGTTGTTGTTTTTCCTGATTGGGAGAACTGTCTTTCTTCTGCATTATTTTTTAATTAAAGCCGTAAATGTACATGAAATTTCTTAATATTGCATTATGAAGTATCCAGTCTTTCTTAGATTGTCTCCATTGATCCGGGAAAATTTAAATGTTTCTCTTACAGCAGTAAAAACGAATAAACTTCGTTCAATACTGACCATATTGATGATCGCTGTGGGGATCATGGCCCTGGTCGGCATATTGACAGCCATTGATGCTATAAAAGGTTCTGTAACGGACAGCTTTAACAGAATGGGAGCCAGCACCATTACTATACGGTCCCAATCCCTTAGGAGTCAATCGTCAGAGGTCAGGCGCAGGGTTCGCAACAAATTTATCATAACGTATCAACAGGCCCTGGCTTTTTCGGAATCATACCCCATTCCTTCCAGAATAGCTATATATGCTTCTGCCAGGAGTATGTTGGAGGTGAGTTACGGATCTGAAAAGACAAATCCCGAGATCAGTGTGATAGGGGTGAACCCCGACTATTTTCCTGTAAATGCACTGGAATTGTCCGGCGGGCGGATTTTCTCGCATTATGAAATGAATTCTGCTGGATTTGTTACTGTCATAGGGAACGGTCTGCTGTCCCTTTTCGGGGACAAGAATCCCATCGGAGAATTTTTAAATGTTGACGGACGGCGTTACCAGGTGATCGGGGTCCTGAAATCAAAAGGAGCTTCCTTTGGAGGGGGTGCCGATAAACAGATCTTCATTCCACTGGGTAATGCAAGGAGTGTTTACGGAGGCGATAATATGAACTTTCAGATAAAGATACAGCCGCTGGAAGGGCAGAAAAGCAAAAATGCCTTTGAAGAAGCCGAAGTCTATTTCAGGACCGTCAGGCGTCTTTCGCCTTCCGACCAGACGGATTTTCGTGTTGAGCGAAGTGAAGATATGCTGGAGCGCTCTATGGAGACCATGAGAATTGTTACCGTCGCGGCTTTCATCATAGGATTTATTACTTTGCTGGGGGCAGCCGTGGGACTGATGAATATAATGCTGGTCTCTGTAAATGAACGTACACGGGAGATCGGGGTAAGGAAGGCGATGGGAGCCACTTCCCGGATCATCAAACAACAGTTTCTTTTTGAGGCCATTGTCATAGGACAGCTGGGTGGTCTTGGCGGTATTGTATTGGGTATCCTTGCCGGGAACCTGGTATCGCTGGGCATGAAAACACCTTTTGTGGTCCCGTGGTTATGGATGCTACTCGGTGTTGCCGTCTGTTTTATGGTGAGCATTCTGTCCGGATATATTCCGGCCGTAAGGGCCAGCCGGCTTGATCCGATAGAGGCTCTTCGTTACGAATAATTCTATTTAAGGGTAAAGACATAAGTGATCCTGCCTTCCTGTATGGCAGGGGCCGAACCGCTTACATTGAAGCGTGCCTGCAGAGCCGCTTTCCGTGCCGCTTCCCATAATATCCTGTTTTGTACCGTCGTTCCTTCGATCCCGGGTGAAGCTGAAGTTACATTTCCGTAACTGTCTACAAGAATCCGGACCACGACTTTTCCCGCCAGATTTTCCCGGTATTCGGGGAGGGGCAGTTTGCCGACTACTGTCCTGCCTTCCAATTGTGCGGTAGGTTGACCCAGGGGGTTCCCGATCCGGGTATTACCGGCAGGATCTCCGGCTTGCCGTTTTTGATCTACGTTCAGGCCTGTCTGTTCACCTGCCAGTGTGTCTATATCACGACTTCTGTATAGTGCCCTTTCATTGATCACGGGTGGTTCGGGATCTTTGATGGGCACATCTCCCGTTTCTTTCGGTGTGCTTTCCGTAGTCCTTTGAGTTCCTTCGATCTGTTCCGGAACCACAGCCTGTTGGACCAGTTCCGGTTCCCGTTCAGGAACAGGACGGGGAGAGCGGGGACTTGAGCCCTGTTCGGCAATGATCCGAACAGGTACGGGCGGACGTTCTTCTTCTATCAGGATCTCTATCTGCAATCTGTTGTCGTGTTCAGGCGGAGAGTAATTGATCCCGGCAAACAGCAGCACAGCTGCCAGCAGCAGGTGAAGTCCCGCTGTCAGACAGATACCTGTCTTGTTTCCGCTGTACTGTTCCATTTCCGGGATGTTTTATCTCTATTCGGGCGATGTGGCAAGGATCACTTTATATTGATTTCTTTTGGCAATGTTCATTACCTGAACTACTTGTTCCATAGGAACTGTCTTATCTACGTATAAAGATACGGTAGGGTCGTCGCTATGCTGAAGTTGCTGTTGCAATTGCGGTTCAATGTCGCTGAAAGGGACGGCATTGTGATTCCCGTTTATATGGTAGGAAAAAATACCTGCTTGGGGATAATGCTTAATGGAAACACTTACTTGTGCCTTGTCGGAGATTTGATTGGTGCTTTTGGGCAACAATAACCTGAGCGCATTGGGATTGATGAGCGTAGATGTTACCAGGAAAAATAACAGCAACAAGAATACGATATCGGTCATGGAAGCCATCGTAAAGGCAGGTTCAACCTTTGTATTTCGTTTAATGGCCATAAGATTCTATTTAAGAGGTTCCTGTAACAGATCCAAAAAGTCCAGGGTGTTTTTTTCCATAGTGTTCACAATGGACCCGATGCGTGATGAAAGGTAATTGTATGCAAAATAAGCGGGGATCCCAATGAGCAGACCGCCGACAGTGGTAACCATGGCAATATAGATCCCTTCTGAAAGCAATGTGATATCAATGTTATTGCCGGCCATGGACATATTGTAGAAAGCCTTGATCATACCGATCACGGTCCCCAGGAATCCTACCATAGGTGCGCCTCCGGCAACGGACGCCAGTACGGGCAGCCCTTTTTCCAGCCGGGCCACCTCTATACTCCCCACGTTTTCTATGGCAGATTTTATATCTGCAAGAGGGCGACCTATATTATGTAATCCTTTGGCAATCAGGCGTGCCGTAATCGTGTTCTGGCTTTCGCACAAATGTATGGCAGATTGAACCTTGCCGTCATATATATATTCCTTGATGTTGTTCATAAAGTTCTGGTCCACTTTGGATGCTTTCCTCAAAACGACAAGACGTTCTCCGAAAATATACACTGCCACAATAGACAATGCAAGCAGAACGATCATCAGCCAGCCTCCTTTGGCAGCCATGGACAATAATGAAATAGAAGATGAGGCTTCTGCAATGGCCTCTGATTGAAGTACGATGTGCAACATATCAGTTTACTGTTTTAAGTTTGTCATAGTTCACTTTCCAGAGGAACAGTCCTTCAGGAGGCACGGAATGTCCTGCGAGAGAACGGTTTTTCTCTGTCAGTAATTGCAAAATCCATTCCACGGGTTTTTTCTTCATGCCTATCTCCAGGAGGCTCCCGACCATACAACGGACCATATTTCTCAGAAAACGGTCTGCCGTTACCTGGAAGATCCATAAGGGGGCAACTCCCAGCTCCTCATGCGTAATGAACCAATGTGCCTCTGTTACGGTACATATATTGGAGCGGGTTTGTGAATGTAGTTTGGAAAAACTCGTAAAATCATGGGTCCCCAGCAAAAGGCCGGCAGCATTGTTCATCATTTCCATGTCGGGGGGAGTTTGGCAATAGGTCCCCGGGGCTGAAGACAGTCCCCCCAGGAACGGGTCTTTATTCCGCCGGACATAATAGCGGTAGGTTCTGCTAACGGCATGAAACCTTGCATGAAGGTTTTCGGGAACGGGAAAAATGTCATAAACGTAAATATCGGGGGGCAATATGGCATTTAATTTGTAAGTTAAAACATCACACTGGAAAGGATTTCCGGTATAATTGAAATGTGCGCGGAAATCTTTTGCATGGACACCCGTATCGGTGCGACTGCATCCGGTAACTGTGACGGTTTCGCCCAATACACGACTTATCGCATCTTCCAGAACAGCCTGTACGCAAGGTGCATTTTTTTGAATCTGCCAGCCGTGGTAATTCGTGCCGTTGAACGATAAATGAACAAAATACCGCATAAAGAATGTATATTTGACAAATATAAATGAAAAAACCATAACCGTATTGTAAATATCATTATATGGAAACCGTAAACATTAAAGAATTGAACGAACGAATCCAGCGGGAAAGTGCCTTTGTGGACATTATGACCCTGGAAATGAGCAAGGTAATAGTGGGTCAAAAGCAACTTGTGGAAAATTTGCTGATCGGGCTTCTGGCCAACGGACACATTTTGCTCGAAGGAGTTCCCGGGTTAGCAAAAACTTTGGCCATCAGGACATTAGCAAGTGTCATAGACGCGAAATTCAGTCGTATTCAATTCACCCCCGACCTGTTACCTGCAGACCTTATAGGTACTCTTATTTACAGTCAACGCACCGAGGAGTTTCAGGTCAAAAAAGGTCCCGTTTTCGCCAATTTTATCCTGGCGGACGAAATCAACCGGTCTCCTGCAAAAGTGCAATCAGCCCTTCTGGAAGCCATGCAGGAGAGACAGGTAACCATAGGAGAGCACACTTTTCCGCTCCCTGAACCGTTCCTTGTTCTGGCAACCCAGAACCCCATTGAACAGGAGGGAACGTACCCCTTGCCGGAAGCGCAGGTTGACCGTTTTATGTTAAAGGTCATCGTGGATTATCCGAAGAAGGATGAAGAAAAACTCATCATACGGATGAACAATTCGGGAGATTTTCCAACGGCTGCACAGGTACTCAAACCGGCTGACATCCGCAAAGCCCGGGAAGTAGTCAGGGAAGTGTATATGGATGAGAAAATTGAACGGTATATTGTCGACCTGGTATGCGCGACCAGAACTCCAACCGACTATAACCTTCCCGACCTGAAGCCCCTGATAGCCTACGGATCGTCTCCGCGTGCCAGCATTTCTCTTGCCATTGCTTCCAAAGCTTATGCATTTATCCGCCGCCGCGGGTACGTCATCCCCGAAGATGTACGTGCCGTGGCCTATGAGGTGTTGCGTCACAGGATAGGACTAACCTATGAAGCAGAAGCCGAAAATATTGTTACTGAAGATATCATCACCTCCATCATCAATGCCGTTGAAGTTCCTTAGTAGTAAGCTATGTCGAATAATCTGCTCAAGAATGTCCGTAAAATAGAGATCAAGACCAGGGGGCTGTCCCGCCAGATCTTTGCCGGAGAGTATCATTCGGCTTTCAAGGGGCGTGGAATGGCTTTCAGTGAAGTACGTGAATACCAGTACGGGGACGATGTAAGGAGTATGGACTGGAACGTCACGGCACGTATGAACACGCCTTATATCAAGGTCTTTGAGGAAGAGCGGGAATTGACCGTGGTGCTGCTTATCGATGTGAGCGGTTCGCGTTTGTTCGGGACAAGGATAAAACTGAAAAAGGAACTCCTGGCTGAAGTAGCTGCCGTACTGAGCTTTTCAGCATCTATTAACAACGATAAAGTGGGGGCGTTGTTTTTCAGCGACAAGGTGGAAAAGTTCATTCCTCCCAAAAAAGGGCGGTCCCACCTGCTTTACATTATCAGAGAAATGCTGGAATTTGAACCGGAAAGTCGCCGGACGGATATTTCGGAAGCACTTCGTTTTCTAACGAACGCCATAAAAAAGCGTTGTACGGCATTTCTTTTATCCGATCTGATGGACCTGGACAACAGGGAGAATCCCCGTTTTGAAGAAGGGCTGAAGATTGCTGCCAACAAACATGATCTGGCTGCTATCCAGATATACGATCCCCGCGAGACGGAACTGCCCGATGTAGGACTGGTCCGGATGATGGATGCCGAAAGCGGGCATGAACTTTGGGTGGATACATCGGAAAAAAGGGTACGTCAGGATTATGCAATATGGTATAAAAACAGCCAGGAACACATTAGGACCATCCTGAACAAATACCATGTAGATCATGTTAAGATTGCAACGGATCAGGACTATGTTCAGCCTCTGATCCGTCTTTTCAAAAGCAGGGCTTGATTATGTACCGATTGATTATTAAAAGATTATTTGCCGCTTGGTTCGTTTTCATTGTGTTTGGGGCACAGGCACAACAGGTTCCGGTCATTACGCCGGGACGGGATGTTTATGCCTTTGAATCAACTCTGGACAGAGACAGCATCCTGATAGGCGACCAGGTCTGGTGGAAGATGAATGTGCCCAGGGAGGCCTGGCAGGACAAACAGATTGAAACCGTTCAATTTCCTTCCTTGCCGTTTGATATTTCGCAAGGGGTGGAAGCCTTGTCCCCTGTCCTTCTAGATTCTGTTTTCAGAAAAAAAAGACTTGAAGCCGTCGAGGCGCGTATCCTGCTGACCTCATTCGACAGCGGATCCTACCAATTACCGCCTATGCCGCTGTACCTCAAACAGCTGGACGGAGTTGTAGACACGTTATGGTTTAAAGGGCCGGAACTGTATGTCAATACCATACAAGTTGACACCACGTCGTTCGAACCATTCGGGATCAAGGATCAGATGGGTTATCCGCCCACCGTGGGTGAGATCTTGTCTTTGGTGGGTTTGATCGTATTGATAGTGGGACTGATCCTGCTGATCGTAAGGATTGTGAAACGGCGTAGAAAAAATCTGCCGGTTTTCGGACCAATCAGACCTAAGGACCCGCCTCATGTAGTAGCCCTTAAGGTACTGGAGTCAATCCGGAAACAGGAATTATGGAAAAAACTGAAAGCAAAACAATATTACACCCTTTTGACAGATACCATGCGCATTTATTTGCGTGACAGGTGGGGGATTCAGGCCATGGAACAGACATCTGCGGAAATGATCTGTTCATTGAAGAAAGAAGAGGCCGGTGATTCCCTGCTGACAGATAAGAATATCGGTCTTCTGGAGGATATGTTCCGGACAGGAGACCTGGCAAAATTTGCCAAGTACGTACCGTCAGACAGCGAGAACCGGGAATCCCTGGAACAGGCCATTCGATTTGTTGCAGAAACAGCTGTTCATCAGGCAGATAAAAATGAAGATGATAAGGAAGAATAAGCTCATAGGTTATGTTTTTTGAATATCCCAAACTCCTGTTTTTATTGCTTCTTCTGGCACCTCTTGCCGGTTGGTACATTTACAGGGAACTTAAAGGCAAAAGCGTTCCGGCGCTTCAGGTCTCCAGCCTGCAGCCATTTTTCAGGGACAGGAACTCTTTCAGGAAGATACTTTATCATGTGCCGTTTATCCTTCGGATGATCGCTCTGGCAGCCCTGATCTTTGCCATGGCACGTCCGCGCTCCTCTTCCGATTATGAAACGACTTCCACGGAAGGAATTGATATCATGCTTGCCATGGATGTGTCTACGTCTATGTTGGCCCGGGATTTTCACCCAGACAGGATAGCTGCTGCCAAAGACATTGCCATTCAATTTATTGCGGAACGTCCTACAGACCGTATGGGCATTGTGGTCTTTGCAGGGGAGTCTTATACGCAATGTCCCCTTACGACCGACCGGATCACCCTTATCAATATGATGAAAGAGGTTCAGACAGGTCTTATAGAAGACGGGACTGCCATAGGGAACGGACTGGCCACGGCTGTCGCCCGGCTTAAGGATTCTGATGCCGTCAGCCGTGTAGTGATATTGCTGACCGACGGTGTGAACAACAGGGGAGAGGTTACGCCGCTCACTGCAGCTGAGATTGCACGTACGTATGGTGTGCGTGTATACACAATAGGAGTGGGGGCGCATGGGATGGCCCCGTACCCGGTCATGACACCCTACGGAGTTCAGATACAACAGGTGAAAGTAGAGATAGATGAGGAACTCCTGAAACAGATTGCCGGTACTACAGGCGGAGAATATTTCCGGGCAACCGACAACACCAAGCTTTTATCCATTTACAACCAGATCAATCAGATGGAAAAAAGCAGGACACTGGTAGATTCGTTTCCGGTTTATAAGGAAAAGTTTATGAACTTTGCCCTGGTGGCCTTGTTTGCCTTGGCATTGGAATTTTTATTGCGTTGGATCGTATTGAGAAGAATACCGTAAAATTATGATACAGTTGGCTCAAGTTCAGTATTTATGGATCATAGCGGCCATTCCGCTGCTGCTGTTCATATATGGTATGTACAGGCGTTACGGAAGAAAGATGCTAAAGCGGTACGGGGACCCTGAACTCCTTAGCTCCCTGATGCCTGACCTGTCGCGTCGCAGAGGTTGGATCAAGATCAGCCTGTTTTGTGCAGCACTGTTCTTTTTTGCACTGGGCCTTTCACGTCCCCGTACGGGGGCACGTGTCAGGGAAATGAAACGAACCGGTGTGGAAATCATAATTGCCCTGGACGTTTCCAATTCCATGATGGCTGAAGATTATACTCCCAACAGGCTGGAGCGTGCCAAACTGGCCGTTTCCCGTTTGGTTGACAATCTGGGAAGGGACAGAATAGGCTTGATAGTCTTTGCAGGGGATGCATTTGTTCAATTGCCCGTGACTACCGATTATGTAAGTGCTAAGATGTTCCTCAATACGATTAATACGGGTTCCGTATCCCGTCAGGGAACGGCTCTTGGACAGGCCATCATTACCGGGATCAGGAGTTTTAGCCTGAATACCCCCGATAGCCGGGCTTTGATACTGATTACCGACGGGGAAAACCATGAGGACGATGCAGTGGCGGTAGCCCGTGAAGCGGCAAACCAGGGCATCGTGGTCCATTGCATAGGCATCGGTTCTGAATTCGGAAAACCCATACCGATGCCGGACGGTTCTCTTCTCAAGGATGAAGAAGGCAATACAGTAGTCACGAAACTTGATGAGAAAACACTTACCCAGGTGGCCGAAGCAGGAGGCGGTGTCTATGTAAGGGCAGGGAATTCCGATTTTGGACTTCAAGGTATTGTGGATTCTATCCGTAAAATGGATCAGCAGGAATTCCAGTCGGTCGTCTTTGAGGATTTCAATGAACAGTATATGTATTTTTTCGGGATCGCTTTGTTTTTCCTTTTTTTGGAAACGCTGACCGGGGAAAAGAAAGGACGGCGCATCAAAAGTTTTGATATATTTTCCAAGACAACTCTCTGCTTTATACTCTTTACAGGTTTGTCAGCAACGGCCATGGCTCAGGCTGATAAAAAAGATATTCGTGCCGGGAATCGCGCCTTCCGCAGGGGTGACCTGGAAAAGGCCTTGCTCAATTATCAACGTGCAGCGGTTAAAGATTCGACATCCCTGAAGGCCAAGTACAACATGGCAAATACCCTGCACTTGAGCGGCGATGATGCCCAGGCAACCGGGATCATGACAAGTGTTCCCGATTCTTTAGATATTCTTGACTACAAGGCCGATGCCTGGCATAACCTGGGAAATTTTCATCTTTCCGGAAAACAATATGCCCCAAGCATAGAAGCATATAAAAATGCTTTGAGGATCCGTCCCGGCGATATGGAAACAAAGACGAACCTGGCGTATGCGCAAAAGATGCTGCAGGACCAGCAGCAGGACAAGCAACAAGACCGGCAGCAGGATCAGGATCAGGATAAAGATCAAGACCAGGATCAGGATCAAAAGGATCAACAACAAGATAAAGACAAGCAGGATCAGGAAACACCACCAAAGATAACACCACAGGCAGCCCAGCAAATGCTGGAAGCCGTGCAGCAGAAAGAGCGTGAAACGCAGGAAAAGGTACAGAAAGAGAAAGCGAAGGTTGCCGTACCGGTCAGATCGGGTAAAAATTGGTAAAAGCGCAGAATAATATGAAAAGGATACTTTTGTTGATACTGAGTGCTTTAAGCTTTTTGCAGGTAAATGCACAAGGTCAGTTTACCGTTGAAGTGCCCAATGTGGTAGCTACGGGAGAAAGATTCCGTCTTGTATTTACGGCTACAGACCTTCCTCACGAAGGGTTCAATCCACCGAAGATTGACGGGTTCCTGGTTCTGGCCGGACCGACCACATCTACGATGAACAGGATGGAGTATATTAACGGCCGCAGGACCCAAAGCCGATCGATCAGCTATACCTACATATTGGAAGCGATTACAACGGGAAAATATACTATAGGAGAGGCTTCTGTCGTATCTGACGATGTAACCTACAGGACCCAGCCCATGACTGTGGAGGTGATTCAGCGCACTTCAGCAACAACGCGCCCGGAGCAGGAAGAAAGCACTACTGCGACAACGGAAGTAAGTGATAAGGACGTTTTTTTGAGATTGACGATCAACAAGCGCAAGGTAGTCAAAGGAGAACCCCTTACTGCAACGCTCAGACTATATACCAGGGTAAATGTGGCCGGTGCGGAAGACATCCGTTTCCCGACCTTCAACGGGTTCTGGAGCCAGGAAGTCTATGCACCCCAGCAGATAGAATGGCAGCGTGAAAACGTAGAAGGTGAAATATATCAGGTAGCCACCCTGAGAAGTTATGTGTTGCTACCCCAGCAGACAGGCGAAATACGCATTGATCCATCGGAGATAGTCTGTGTCATCCAGGTCCGCAATACACGAAGGGCACAATCTCTTCTGGACGAATTCTTCGATACGTACCAAACTGTGCGTAAGCGGGTTATCGCTCCTGCCGTCACAGTAAGAGTAAGCGATCTGCCTGCCGGTGCTCCCCCTTCTTTTTCAGGGGCAGTAGGAAAGTTTTCCCTCCGGACTGAAATGAGTAAGGATTCAATACGCTCACACGATGCCGTATCTATGTTCGTGACCATTACCGGGGAAGGAAATATTAATCTGCTGGAAGTGCCGCGGGTCCAGTTCCCTCCCGATTTTGAAGTGTACGATGCCAGGATAACCGATAATTCCAGAAGCGCAGGCGGGACTTTTTCCGGCTCCAAGATATTTGAGTACCCCGTTATTCCAAGAAGTCATGGGGAATTCACCATAGAACCGGTAGTTTTCTCCTACTACGACATTGAGGCCGGACACTATAAAACGTTACGTTCTTCGCCCCTGACCATAAAAGTGGGAAGAAGCCCGGAAACGTTAGGTCCGGGAGTTCCTTTTACTCTGGGTACGCACAGGCGCAGTGTAGAAAGCCTTGCACAAGATGTCCGGTATATTTATGTTGCTATGCCTTCATGGCGGACAAAGGGTAAGTATTTTACGGGAAGTGTTTTCTATTTTATTCTGTTGTCAGGAATTTTTGCCGTGACGGGAGGTCTTTACCTGTTGCTGGAAAAACGCCGGGTTCGTCGCAGCGATGTGATAAGGGTACGGAACAGCAAAGCAAACAAGGTGGCACGTACCCGCCTCAAAAAAGCAGGGATGTTGCTCAAACAGCAACTTTTTGAGGGTTACTACGAAGAACTGCACCGTGCCCTGTGGGGATACATTGCTGATAAACTGGCTTTATCCCAGGCCGACTGTTCCAGGGAAAAGGTTACGGAAATGCTTACCGGACGCGATGTAGATGAAGATCTGATAAAAGACTACACAGGCTTGATAGAATCCTGCGAATTTGCGCGATATGCGCCGGATCCCGGACAAATGGAAAAAGAGAGGATCTTTGAAAAAGCCGTTACGGCCATCAGTAAAATGGAACAAGCATTGAAATAAATGGTGGTATGAAAAGGATAATTATTTATGTTGTTTTTTGTTTTGCGGCATTATTGACGGCAAGGAGCCAGGATGCAACAGACAGCCTTTGGAACAATGCCAACTCCCATTATGCCGACGCACAATACCAGGAAGCGCTGGATGATTACCGGGAGATAGAACAATCGGGAAAGGAGTCTGCTGCCTTATATTACAATATCGGCAATACCTATTATCAAATGCGCTATATTGCCTATGCCATTCTTTATTACGAAAAAGCCCTGAGGTTGGAGCCCAACAATCAGGATATAATGTATAATTTAGAGATTGCAAGGGAGCAATGTACGGACAGGATCGAACCGGTACCTACTTTTTTTGTAGCAGACTGGATCCGCAAAAGCCATCAGCTGATGTCTTCAGATATGTGGGCCATTGTTTCTGTCATATTATTGATCCTTGCCCTGACTTTTTTCCTGCTCTTTCTTTTCGCAAGGTATGTGAAGTTCCGCAAAGCTGCCTTTATATTGTCTGTCATCATCTTTCTCTTTGCCGGAGTTTCCACTGCTTTTGCCTGGCAATCCAGGAAACAGGCGATTCGCCGGGACATAGCCATAGTGCTGGCTCCCGTCAGTTCGGTCAAATCTGCACCGGGATCGCAGGGAAAGGATTTGCTGGTTATTCATGAAGGCACCAAGGTACGTGTTGTGGAACAGATGGGTGAATGGGCGCGGATAGAATTGGAAGATGGCAGGCAGGGATGGGTAGCACTGAATGAGATTGTTTTTGTATATTAGTAGCCTGAAAAATAGTAAGTATAGATGGATTATAACACACAAAGAGAGAAACTTATATTGCCGGAATACGGCCGTTATATACAACAGATGGTACAGGAAGCTAAATTGATCCCGGACCGGGAAGCCCGTACAAGACAGGTCAAGGCCATCATCAATGCCATGAGCGCTCTGAACCCTCACTTACGTGAGATGAACGATTACTATCACAAATTGTGGGATCATGTATACATAATTGCAGATTACGACCTGGACGTAGATGCCCCGTTCCCGCCTCCGACACGTGAGAGTTTTGTTGCCAAGCCACATATCATCACATCGGAAAGAGACCCTGTCAAGATAATGCATTACGGAAGAAATATCCAAAATATGGTTACGGCTATAGCCTCCAAACCGGCCGGTGAAGAACGCGATGCCATGACAATGGCACTTGCATCCTATATGAGAAAACAATACCTGATCTGGAACAAAGACACAGTCTCTGACAAAACGATCTTTAACGATATACGAACTCTTTCAAACGGTACTCTGACAGTCCCGGAAGGAGCCAAATTATCGGAAATACAGGGTGATTTCAGACAACCCAATACTCCCGGCGCACGTACGCGTCAGGGAGGACAGTGGCATAAGAATAAAAAGAAAAAAAGGTCAACATCAAATGGCCAGTGATAAAGAAAAAAAGCTTAATGTCCGCGAAAATATCAGGCTCATAACAGGTTGGTTATTCCTGGCACTGGGAGTTTATCTGCTCATTGCATTCGTCTCGTATCTGTTTACCTGGACGGTAGATCAAAGCCTGCTTTCGCACGATGACATATTTGTACCGGAGGCAGAAGTTGCCAACAGCGGAGGTATCATTGGCAATTACTGGTCAGATCTGTTTATCGGGAATCTGTTTGGGATAAGTGCCTTCATCATTCCTTTCTTTTGCATTGCAGTATCGGTGTTTTTGCTAAAAATCAAACGTATCCGTATCATTCCTCTTTTTTTTACAACGGCTTTTGCCTGTATTATCTTTTCTATAGCGTTAGGATACATATTCAGTTTCACATCGCTCAGATATGTTTTTGGTTCGGGTGTGGGAGGAACGTACGGATACCGGGTCAACGAATGGCTTATAAGTATGTTGGGTACTGCCGGTACGGGAGTACTGATCTTCTTTGTACTGACCGCTTTCCCTTTACCTTTTATTTATAGGTGGATCCGTAATAGAAAAGAAAAAAAAGGATTACAAAGTACTGTTGCAGAGGAGACCGCTTTGGAACCTTCGCCCGTTACTGTGGTTGAACCTTTACCCGAGCCCATGACGGTTAAGGTCAAGGGAGATCAGGCTCCCGTCTTCGAAGTGGAAATTATCGAAGAAGAATCGACTTCCGGAGAAATGCTGTTTTACGATCCCAAACAAGATCTGCCAAGATATAAAAAACCCACACTCGATCTGCTGGAAGATTACAAGACAAGCATTACGGAAGTGTCTCATGAAGAACTGGAACGGAACAACCAGAAGATCGTGGAATGTCTGAGGACTTTTGATATTCAGATAGAGAAGATCGTGGCAACCCCGGGTCCCACGGTCACTTTGTATAAAATTGTGCTTTCACCCGGGATCAGGATCTCACAGTTCACGCGCCTTGAAGATGACATTATGTTGTCGCTTGCTGCAAGGGGAATGCGTGTGATTGCACCCATTCCGGGGACCAATATGGTCGGGATTGAAGTTGCCAACGACAAGCCTTCCCTTGTTCCCATGAAGAGTGTGCTGGATTCCACCAAATTCAAGGAATCAAAAGATGATCTGCCGATCGTTCTTGGGAAAAGCATCTCGAACGAGATTGTAATGCTGGACCTTGCCCGGTTACCACACTTGCTTGTAGCGGGTGCCACAGGCCAGGGGAAATCCGTTGCCTTGAATGCCATTCTGGCATCGTTACTGTATAAGATGCATCCGGCTTACCTCAAATTGGTGCTTGTTGATCCCAAACGGGTGGAACTGAACTTGTATTCCAAGCTGGAAAACCATTTTCTGGCTAAACTCCCCGATGCCGAGAGCCCTATCATCATCGATACGAAAAAAGTCGTTTATACGCTAAACTCCCTATGCATCGAAATGGACAACCGCCTGGAACTGTATAACAGGGCAGGTGTGAGAAATATTAAGGAATACAATGAGAAATTCCTGAAAAGGTCCCTGAACCCACAAAAGGGACACCGGTTCATGCCTTTTATCGTGTTGATCATTGATGAGTTTGCAGATCTGATCATGACTGCCGGCAGGGATGTGGAAGGCCCCCTTACCCGGTTGGCACAGATGGGACGCGCTTCGGGGATCCACCTGGTGATTGCTACACAACGTCCCACGACCAACATCATCACAGGGACTATAAAAGCCAACTTCCCGGCCAGGATTGCTTTCAGGGTAGCCTCAAAAATTGATTCGCGAACCATCATTGACGTTTCCGAAGCCAACCAGTTGGTCGGACGCGGCGATATGCTCCTATCTGCAGGTACGGATCTGTTGCGTGCCCAATGTGCTTTTATTGATACTCCGGAAGTGGAACGTATAGTTGAATTCATTGGCGATCAACAGGGATATTCCGGTCCCATGGAATTGCCCGAATATTCGGAAACGGACAGGCAAGATACGCTTTCTCCGCTTTCAGATCAACGTGATGAGCTATTTGAGGAAGCGGCAAGGTTATTGGTACAGAACGGTGAAGGATCTACTTCTCTTTTGCAGCGAAGGTTCCGCCTGGGCTACAATAGGGCGGGCAGAATTATGGACCAGTTGGAGGAAGCCGGTATCGTTGGTCCCCCCAGAGGAAGCAGTCCAAGGGAGTTGTTAGTCAATAGTCAGGAATTATTGGATGATCTTTTAGCAAAATGACAATCAGAACATTTTTAACATATACGTTGCTGTTTGCTGTTTCAGGTACTTTAGGTTCCCAGACGACTACCGAATTGCTAAAGGAATTTGCCGGTCGCATTGCCGTAGCACCTGCCCTTGAAGCAAATTTCCTTTGGAATGAAACGGTTTCCGGGACTATGGTGCTTCAGGGAGATAAATTCTTTATCCGTATGGACGAATTCAGTATCTATTGCAACGGTACTGAAAAGTGGTATTACAATGAAGGGATAGATCAATGGGAGACATTGCCGCATGACAGAAATTCAACGGAAATACTGGATAATCCTTCCGCTTTTTTTTCCCGACTGGATAAGGATTTTTACCAATCCGGGACTCCCGTAAGGAAAGAAAGCCGGCAGGGAATTTCCCTGTGGGAACTTACGCTGGTGCCTCTTTCCATAGAATCACCTTTTACTTATGTGATAATCCAAATGACCGTTGACAATCTTAATCCGTTCTTTATCCGTTATGCCCTCTCTGACGGTTCGGAATATTCTATAGAACTCCTTTCTTTCAAAAGTGTTCCGGCCCGTCCTTCCGGTTTCTTTTCACCGGATATTTCTCTTTAAACTTTTCCCAGGTACTTTTGCAGGAATTCGGTCGTAAGTTGAAAGGCATCGCAGCCTGCCAGTGATCTTTTAAGCATGAAGCAATGCCGTTCATTCGGGTAATCCAAAAGCTTGACATCGACTCCGTTCTCTGTCAACCTGTTGTAGTAACGGACACCTTCGTCGTGCAGGGAATCCCTCCCTGCAACAATCATCAATGCCGGAGGGAGTCCCTTAAGATCTTGATTGCTGGCATAAACGGGTGATATATACGGATCCCGGCCATCAGCTCCGTTCATATAACAGAAATCAAATATATCGGATATTTTAGGGGGTATACACCCTTTAGGAAGGGGTTTTTTCCGTGCTGCCGTTGCTAGGTCCAGGGGAGGGCAGTTCAGGAACTGGCATACAAACGACATCTTTCCTTCCTTTATAGCTTTCATACAGGTAACGGTAGCCAGATTTGCTCCGGCGCTATGACCGCCGATAGCTATCCGTGCCGTATCTATACCGTATTCTTTAGCCTTATCATGCAAGTGTTCAATTACGGCATAGATCCGCAGGACGGCTGCAGGATAAGGATGATCGGGGGCTTTGGGATAATCAATGCTGACGATCCTGCATTCAAGGATCCGGCTCCATTCAATATTCATTTTTTCATCCATTTCGGGACTACCCAAAATAAATCCTCCTCCGTGCAGATCAATCAGGACCGGTCCGGGAGACGGATGCTCAAATCCGTACCATACAGTCCTGACAGGGCCGTATGGCGTATTGATCATGACCTCCTTTCTAAGTGACGCATTCCTTTTTTTCATAAGTGAATACAACAAGCCGGATATGAATTTCTCCGCCTTGTGGAAGCGTCTGCCTTTGCGGTGGTTTTGCTCACGTGTAAGGGTTTTCATAATATGTATGTTTTATTTTATTTTTTCATTCGGTTATCCGGGATCAGGATCCTGCGTGAAACCGGATGCAGGTTATTGGAGCGTGTTCCGAGGTTTTTTACAAATCCCACCGGAAAACCATCGTAAGTGAGCAACAGGTACCCTTTTTCAGTCCCCGGGGGAAACGTAAGGGATTCTCTGCGAAGGAACGCAAGTGCCTGCTGCAGATTTATCGTAAAAAGCGGATAAAAGTCCTTTTTAAGGTCCGTTGCCAATGCAAGGTCTGCCGTCGGGATCCAGTCGTTACCTTTCCTGGAAGCAACAGCAATCCCGGAGTGAACAACAGGCAGGACTGACTCCAGGGCCAGCATTTCCCTGTGTAAAGACGAAGGAAAGGCTTTGAGCAAATCCCCTTTCATTGACCAGGAATAGTCGCCTTGAAGCGGTTGTGGAAAATGTGAAGGAAGGGGATTGCCGCCGCGTGCCCGGACTTTATCCCGGCCTGAATTTCCGTCACTTCCTGTTTTTTCAAGTACGGCCATAAAAAAACCTTCCCCTCTAATGCGATGAGGAAGGAATTTTTGAGGACCTAAAAGGAGACGGGCACCCAATTGTTTTTGGATCCATTCAATTTGTTCCTCGTTTTCTTTGCTATTGAAGGTGCAGGTACTATATAGCAGTAATCCTCCTTTTCGCAGGGCCGGCCACAAATCTCCCAGGATACGTCTTTGTCTTGCGGCACAAAGTTCCACCTGTGCCGGAGACCAGGTTTTTCTGGCTTCGGGATCTTTACGGAACAACCCTTCCCCTGAACAGGGGACGTCTGCAACGACTACATCAAAATATCCCTTCAGCTCCCTGAAAGCGGCAGGATCTTCCTGCGTAGTCATCACGTTTGGATAACCCCAGCGTGCCAGGTTTGCATTGAGCACGGGTATGCGGGAACGGATAATTTCGTTGCTTACTAAAAGGCCGTCTTCGGGGATTATATCCAACAACAACGTACTTTTTCCTCCCGGTGCCGCACAGGCATCGAGAATACGCGGAGCATTCATTTCTTTAAGATACGGGGCCAGTTGCCAGACAGACATGCCGGAAGCTTCCTGCACATAATATGCTCCTGCATGAAAACGCGGATCGAGTGTGAAAACAGGCCTTTCTTCCAGGTATCTTCCCGCGGGACACCAAGGTACGGGAACAGATCCCGGAAAGAGTTCTTCGGAAGTTTTTTTTGTATGTTGCCGGATACTTACCGGTGATGGCGTATCTAAGGAAGCCAGCAAGAGTTCCGCCTCTCCGGGTGACAGCGATTGTTCCATCATTTTTTTGAAGTCCGTCATCATAGCCTCCCGGATCGTCAGATCACCGGTTCAGCCCTTCTGCCAATTGCTCTGTAAATTGATTTACAAAATCTTTCAGTTTCCCTCCAATCATCATTTTGATCATCATATTGAGTTCCGCATCGAGCTGGAGTTGCAGTTCACAACCTTCTTCCAATGGCCGTATATTCAGATTCAGATTAAAAGTAAACGGAACGTTACCGTATTGTTCCATTACGATCAGGGTGGGTTCTTCCCGCCTGACGACCTGTACTCCTAATTGCATCCCCTGGGCCTTGGCCAGTATGGTATCCTTTGTGATCTCCACACTATCCTTTTTGTCTTCGGGCAGACGGTCTGCAAATTTTGAAAAATCAGAAAACAAATCATAAACGACTGTAGCCGGTTTATTGATATAACGGGCATCTCCCGTGATCTGTGTATTTCCCATATTATCGTCCCCAGGTATTAGGTGTAAGACGCCATACCTTCAGTGTTTTAAGCTGTTCTTCATTGATGTAATTTCTTTCTGCAGCCTCCTGAATGAGCGTATTATAATTTGTAAGCGTGTGCAGTTCACAATTGCTTTTTTCAAAAGCCCTTCGCGCCACATCAAAATTATAGGAAAAGATAGCCACCACACCCAGGACGTCAGCACAGGAAATCCTCAGGCATTCGACCGCAGAAATGGCAGAATGACCTGTAGATATGAGATCTTCCACTACTACGACCTTCGATTTGGGCTCCAGTTTTCCTTCTATCTGGGCTCCCGTACCATGGTCTTTTCTCTTCGGGCGGATGTAGATAAAAGGTTTATCCAGCCGGTCGGCTACGAGTGCCCCCATAGCTATGGCTCCGGTGGCCACTCCGGCTATGACTTCTACCGAAGGATAATTATGCAGGATGGATTGGCACAGGGCTTCACAGACCATGTTGCGTACCGGAGGAACCGATAATACTTTCCTGTTATCGCAATATATAGGCGACAACCATCCCGAAGCCCATTCAAAAGGCTTTTCCATATTGAGTTGCACGGCTTCAATTTCCAACAACTGTTGTGCAACCTTTTTTTCAACAGATTCCATAATATTCACATATCTTTGTGCAAATGTACAGTATTTTCTTTAATAATAGGCGTCTTCAGCTTTGTCGTCCTGACAGTCCGGTTTGCCTGCTCCCGTCCGTGGCTGTAGAGTCTCCTGACAAATACCGTTCCTGGGAGGACCTGATAATCAGTTTCGAATGCAATAAGAACCTCTCTCACCTGGTAGTGCCTGTAGAAGATCCACATACTTCCTTTTTGAAGATAAGCCGTCATTTTATGGTCATGCCTGCTGCCGGAGGGATTGTCACCAATTCGTCCGGAGCCCTGCTGATGATATTCCGGTACGGGAAATGGGACCTGCCCAAAGGGAAACAGGAAAGAGGAGAAACACTCCGGGATACAGCGCTCAGGGAGGTGGTAGAGGAGACCGGGATTCAGGGTCTTGAACTTCTTGAAGATACGTTTTCCACCACATTCCATTGTTACCGGTACCATGGAGACAGCATGCTTAAAATGACGGCATGGTTTAACATGATATCCTTGTCGGAAAAGGCTTTACAGCCTCAGATAGAAGAAGGAATAGAAAAAGCGGAATGGATCCCTGCCGGAGTCTTGAAAGAACGGTTGGAATCCTCCTATACCTCAATCAGGTTACTTGTCCGCAGGAAATTCCTGAACGATAATAAAGATACGGGTGAAACCTGTCGGAATGAAGATATCCTTGATCTCAACTCTCAGATCCTTTGCCGTCTATGAGGGTCCTTATCCGCCAAAGTCATCAAAGAGAATATGATCTTCGGTAACGCCCAGATCGTCCAGCATCCGTAATACAGCATCTGTCATCAGGGGCGGACCGCACAGGTAATATTCCACTTCTTCCGGCTGCTGATGGTTCGCCAGGTAATTATCCAGAAGTACCTGGTGAATGAATCCGGTATAACCTGTCCAGTTATCCTGCTCTTTCGGCTCTGACAAGGCGATATGAAACGTAAAATTGGGAAACTCTTTTTCGATGGCCCTGAAGTCTTCTTCATAAAAGACTTCCCGCCTGGAGCGGGCTCCATACCAGAAGGATACTTTGTCATGGGTCTTCAATGTCCGGAACAGGTGGAATAAATGTGACCGTAAAGGTGCCATGCCTGCACCGCCCCCTATGAAGATCTTTTCCGCCTGCGTGTCCTTAAGGAAGAAATCCCCATACGGACCTGAGATCATTACTTTGTCCCCGGGTTTCCTGGAAAAGAGATAAGAGGAACATATGCCGGGATTGACCTTCATGAAGGCTCCCCTGGTTCTGTCCCAGGGCGGAGTGGCAATCCTGACGTTCAACATGATCCTGTTTCCTTCGGCCGGATGATTTGCCATGGAGTATGCCCTGAAACTGTATTCCTTATTGACCATCTTCAGGTTTGAGATGCCAAGGGATCTCCAGTCATCCATATATTCCTGGTCAATCGTTATATCTTTTGAGAAATCTACCGTAATGGGCGGAACGTCTATCTGAATATAACCTCCCGAACGAAAATCGAGTTTTTCTCCTTCGGGAAGACTGACTGTAAATTCCTTTATAAAAGAGGCTACGTTGCGGTTGCTTACTACACGGCATTCCCATTTTTTTACACCCAGGATTTCTTTAGGGATCACGATCTCCATATCTTCCCTGACCTTTACCTGACAGCCGAGACGCCATTGGTTTTGCTGCTCGCGCCTGGTAAAAAAGCCGGTCTCTGTCGAAAGGATATAACCACCTCCCGAAGTGACACGGCATTTGCACAGTCCGCATGTTCCGCCGCCCCCGCAGGCTGAAGGCAGGTATATCTTATTTTCTGCCAGAGTGGTGAGTAGCGTGTTCCCGGGTTCGACTTCCAGGACCTTTTCGTCATTCACTTTGATCGTTACCTTCCCCGAAGGTGTCAGCTTTGCTTTGGCATAGAGAAGCAAGGCGACCAGGACCAGGGTGACGGCCAGTATGACGGCAACTGTCAATATCAGGAATTGGAAAACTGTCATAGGCTTTTTTATAATTGTATACCCATAAAACTCATAAAAGCGATTCCCATCAGTCCCGTGATGATGAAAGCGATTCCCAATCCCCGCATGGGTGCTGGAATATTGGAATAACTCAGTTTTTCCCTAATGGCGGCTATTGATACTATGGCTAGGAACCATCCGATACCCGATCCCAGAGCGTAGGAGATCACCTGCAGGATATTTTCGTATTCTTTTTCCTGCATGAAGAGTGAGGCACCCAGAACGGCACAGTTGACGGCGATCAGAGGCAGAAAAATACCCAGGTTGTTATACAGGGCTGGTGCAAACTTCTCTACAACCATTTCCACCAATTGGACCATAGCGGCAATTACGGCTATGAACAGAATAAAACTCAGAAAGCTCAGGTCCACTTCCGCCCAAAGGGGATTGATCCAGGTCAGTGCCCCCGGTGACAAGACATAGCGGTTTAGCAGGTAATTTACAGGAAGGGTAATCAGCAGCACGAAGATCACAGCCACACCCAGTCCCGAAGCCGTTTTAACTGTCTTCGATACGGCCAGGTAGGAACACATCCCCAGAAAATAGGCAAAGATCATATTTTCCGTAAAGATCCCTTTGACAAATATGTTGACTATTTGTTCCATACCTTTTTATCATTTTTAGCATTAAAGATCCATACGATTAAACCTACCACGATCAGGGCCATGGGAGGAAGCAAAAACAGCCCGTTGTTTTCATAAAACCCTCCGTTGGCCACATACCAATTTCCCGGAATCACGTGGTGTCCCAATATGGTTCCTGAACCCAGGAGTTCTCTGAAAAATGCTACGGCAACCAGTATCATCCCGTAACCCAATCCATTGGCAATACCGTCCACGAAGGAGGGAAACGGTTTGTTGATCAGCGCAAAAGCCTCTATACGGCCCATGATGATGCAGTTGGTTATGATCAGTCCCACAAAGACTGACAATTGTTTGCTGATCTGCCAAGAGTATGCTTTGAGTATCAGGTCTACCAGGATGACAAGCGTTGCGACTACTACCAGTTGAACGATTATGCGTATCCGGTTGGGTATGGTGTTCCGGAGCAAGGACAGGATCAATTCTGAAAACCCGGTAACGAGCGTGACCGAAAGAGCCATGACCAAAGCCGGTTCAAGCTTTACCGTTACGGCCAGGGCAGAACAGATCCCCAGGGCGAGGATTGAAACGGGATTGTTCTTAAAAAGCGGGTCCAGAAATATGCGTTTATTCATAATGCTTTAAAAAGGGTAAATACGGTTCAAGGGATTCACGTATCATGTTCTCAACACCGCGGCTGGTAATCGTACCGCCTGAAATGCCGTCAACCGCATTGGGATTTTCTGCAGCTTTGCCGGGTTTCAATACGGACAGGGAGACAAAGTTGTCCCCCCGGTACAGGGATTTTCCCCGGAAGGGATCGCTAAAGGTTGCAGTGGAGATTTCGGCACCCAGTCCCGGAGTCTCGGAAGCGTGATCGAATACAGCCCCGTATATGGTCCGGAAGTCGTCGTTCAGGGCAAGGTATCCCCAGAGCGGACCCCACAGTCCTTTCCCCTCCAGCGGGATTACGTATTTTCTTGTTCCGTCCTCCAGGGTACAGATGTACAGGGGTAAATGCAGGGGTCCTGCAACCGTATCGGTGATATATTGTTCATATGGTTTGCCTTCCAGGTGTACGGACCGGAGTATGCTTTGTTGTTTTTCGGCCATCATATTGGCGACTTGCCGGGGCTTGAGAACCTGGGACACGAAAGCAAGCAGGGCAGCCACTATGATCACCATAATAGCGGCGTAAATGAAAGTGTACGCGTTTCCGTTCCTTTTTCTGTTATCCATGTGCGGCAATTCTTTTCATTCTTCGTTTCACGTTGATCGCCACCACCGTGTGGTCAATGAGCGGAGCAAATGTGTTCATAAGCAATATGGCAAGCATCATGCCTTCCGGGTACCCGGGATTGAAGAGCCTTATGGTTACGGTCAGGGCACCTGTTAGCGCTCCGTAGATCCATTTACCGGTCTCCGTCTGCGGACTTGTAACGGGATCGGTTGCCATAAACACGCAACCGAAAGCAAAACCTCCCATTACCAGATGGTAATGTACGGGAAGGTCGCCAAGCAATCCGGTCAGTGCAGCCCCTGCAATACAGGAAATCATGATCTTCCAGCTGGCCACTCCCGTATAGATCAGGATGACAGCTCCCAGCAGGATGCATACGACTGACGTCTCTCCTACCGAACCCGGAATGAACCCCAGGAACATGTCTGTCCAGGAATGCGTGTCCGTCAAAACGGTCCCTTCACTCCATGCGGCAAGCGGGGTTGCCCCGGTAAAACCGTCTATCCAGACTTTGTCACCGGTCATGTAGGCCGGGTAGGAAAAGAACAGGAATGCACGTGCCAGCAGGGCCGGATTCCAGATGTTCATCCCCGTCCCCCCGAATATCTCTTTTCCTATGAGCACGGCAAAAGCAACGGCCAGGGCCAGCATCCACAACGGAATGGTAACGGGGACTATCAGGGGGATCAGCATCCCGGTAACAAGGTAGCCTTCGTTTACTTCATGGCCACGGATCTGGGCTATGGTGAATTCTATGCCAAGACCTACCGCATAGGACACGATTACCAATGGGATCACCTTCAAAAACCCGTACCAGAACAAAGAGAAAAAACCGGGGAGTTCAGACCGCGGGCCCATTGCCAGGAAATGTTGTAATCCCGTATTGTACATTCCAAACAACAGACAGGGTGCCAGGGCAATCACTACTACGATCATTACCCTTTTCAGATCGTTGCAATCCCGGATATGGGAGCCTTTCCTGGTTACAGTGCCCGGAACAAGCAGGAATGATTCAAAAGCATCGAAAGTGGAATGCAGGAAAGCAAAGCGACCGCCTTTACTAAAAGCCGGTTTTATTTTTTCTACTATCTTTTCTATTCTCTTTTCAAGAGCTCTCATTGCATTTCCTTTATCATCAGGTCAATACCTTTCTGCAGGATATCCTGTATCTCAATTTTTGACGGACATATGAACTCACACAAGGCCAGGTCTTCCGGGATCACTTCATATATGCCCAGTTTTTCCATTTTATCAATATCGGAAGCCAGGATGGCTTTGATCAGTAATGAAACAAACAAGTCCATGGGCAAGACTTTCTGGTAATCCCCCGCCATGACAAAAGCCCTTACACCTCCGTTTAGATTGGTGTCCAGATTAAAACGACCCGTTTTTCCCAGCAATGGTACCAGATAAGATATATAGGTACGGGCCGCACTGAACTTTTTCAGACGCAAGGGTCTGGCCCAGCCAAGGAGTTCACGGGAACTTCTTTCCTGCAGGAAAGTCACTTGCTGGTGATGGAACCCTAAAAAGCCTTCTTCCCCGATAGTATCTCCTGTCAGGGGATTGCCGCTGACGACACGTATATTAACGTCTTTTTTTCTTGTAAAATCTTTCAGGGCACTTATCTGTATTCCGGCAGGGCATTTGATGTAACCGGTTTTAATCAGTGCCGGACCCGTTACGGCTACCATCCTGGAGGTGTCGAAAGTACCGTCCGTGAACAATCTTCCGATAACCGACAAACCCATGGGGGTCAGGGTCCAGACTACGTGGCCTTTTCCCAGGGGATATAGGTGATGTATCTGTATTCCCGGATTTCCGGCCGGATGCGGTCCGGCGAAAGTGTGGAAGGTCGCGTTCAATCTACGAAAGACGCTATGGATCGAAGTCTTGGAAGAAAGCACCAGATGCACTTTTCCCGGACAAAGTCTGTCGAGCACCCGTAAACCCATTTGAAGCGAATCATATTCGCCGGCAAATGCGTAATCATATTGCGGAGCCAGGGGGGCCGTATCAAAACAGCTGATATGGATTGCTTTAGGGGTCTCCCCGGGTAGGGCCAACGTTCCATAGGGCCTGCGTGTGATCAGCGGCCAGCATCCGCTTTGGAGCAATAATTCCCGGATCTTGTCCTCATCAAGCTCTTCAGGCGAAGTTACAGGGAATCGGACCCGGTCATTCCTGCCGTCCGGGACTATACGGATGCCTATCAATTTTCTCTTTTCGCCGCGTACGATTTGTTTGACCGTCCCGCTTATTGGAGAAGTAAAAAGGATCTCTGGATGGTCTTTGTCGCAAAAGACAGGGGAACCGGCCATGACAGGATCCCCTTCCCGTACCAAGAGCTTTGGAATTAACTGTCTAAAATCAGTAGGTTTTAATTCGTAGAGGGGAGAGGATATGGACGGGTAGGTCATCGTGAGGGCTTCACCCCTGAGTGGAATATCCAGTCCTTTGCGTAACTTGTAACAGGCGTCCATATACTTTTTTTAGTGGGTACAAAGTTAAAATTTTAAAAGTCTTTTTCCCTATATTTGTCAACATGAAGGAGAATTATTTGAAGGAGTTGAATGAGGCTCAGAGACAAGCGGTTGAAAATATAACAGGTCCATCACTGATCATTGCGGGTGCCGGAAGCGGCAAAACAAAGGTGCTGACAAGCAGGATTGCCTATATGTTGGAACAGGGCATTCCGGCCTCTGCAATACTTGCTCTGACGTTTACGAACAAAGCTGCAAAAGAAATGAAGGAGCGGGTGTCTTCCATTACGGGACCAGAAAAGGTACGTTACCTATGGATGGGCACCTTCCATTCCGTTTTTGCCCGTATTCTGCGGAATGAAGCGGAAGTGCTGGGTTTTCCAAGGCATTTTACCATCTATGATAAATCGGACAGTAAATCGGCGATCAAAAGTTGTATCCGCGAACTGAAGCTTGATGAAAAAGTCTATCCCTATGGAGAAGTAATGTTCCGTATCTCAAAGGCGAAGAACAATCTCAGGACTGCTTCGTCTTATGCTTCGGATGACAGTATCCGCAAGGTGGATGAGGCTGCAGGCAAGGGACGTATTGCCGATATTTATCTCCTCTATGCTAAAAAATGCAAGTTGTCAGGAGCAATGGACTTTGATGATTTGTTGCTCTATACCAATATCCTGTTACAGCAGAATCCCCCGATCCTGGCACGTTACAGGGATAAATTCAGATATATACTTATTGACGAATACCAGGATACCAATCTGGCTCAATACATGATCATCAAAAACCTGGCTCTTGTGCACCGCAACATTGCCGTGGTTGGGGACGATGCCCAGAGTATCTATGCATTCCGGGGTGCCAGGATTGAAAACATATTGAATTTCAGCAGCGATTTTTCAGAGGCAAAACAATACAAGCTTGAACAGAACTACCGCTCCACACAGACGGTCGTAAAGGCGGCAAATAGTCTTATAAAACACAATACCAGAAGGATGCGCAAGGAATGTTTTTCAAAATCGGAACCAGGAGAAAAAATTGAATTGCTTTCTGCCTATACAGATGCCGAAGAAGCGTTCCAGGTCGTGTCTTCCATCCTCAACAAGGTATATATGAACCATGCCGGTTACGGGGAATTTGCCGTCTTGTACCGTACGAATGCACAGTCCAGAATCCTGGAAGAAGCCTTGCGTAAAAGAAATATACCCTATAAAGTATATGGGGGATTTTCTTTTTATGAAAGGGCTGAAGTAAAGGACATGATAGCGTACATGCGTCTTGTAGTCAATCCTGATGATGAGGAAGCATTCCGTCGCGTCATTAATATACCGGCAAGAGGGATAGGGGCCGTTTCCCTCCAAAAACTCGGGACAGCCGCCATGATGGCCGGCATGTCCATGTTGGCTTATATACGCAAAGGTGATCTGGAGGCGGCAGGATTACGGGGCAATATTGCCCGGTCGCTCGTATCGTTTGCAGAAGTGATAGAGTCTGTCCGGGCTATGGAGGACCAGGGAAGCAATGCGTTTGATATGGCATTGGCCGTTGCCGGAAATTCAGGTTATCTCTACATGCTGCGTCAGGACAAGTCCATAGAGGGCATGTCAAAATTGGAAAACGTTGAGGAATTGCTCAACAGCATCCAGGTTTATTGCGGTGTGGCCGGGGAAGAAGTGGAACTGGAGACTGAAGTATCAGTCCCCGAAGCAGGAGAGGGAAAGCCTACCCTGGAACGTTTTCTGGTGAATGTGACCTTGCTGACGCAGATGGATGAACAGGAACAGCTGGACAATGAGCGGGTCAGCCTGATGACTGCCCATTCGGCAAAAGGCCTGGAGTTTTCCCATGTCTATGTGGTAGGCCTGGAAGAAAAGCTATTCCCGTCGCTGCTATCCAGCAATACATTGCCCGAAATAGAAGAAGAAAGGCGATTGTTCTATGTGGCTATGACAAGGGCAAAGAAATCACTTACCCTGTCCTATGCACAGACGCGAATGCGATGGGGAACCATAGATTTCAATCCTCCCAGCCGTTTTTTGCGGGAAATAGATCCTTCTTTTCTCAGCCGTCCGCTACCGGATGTTACTTCATCCGGGGAATGGGATAACGATAGTTCAGGCTGGGACAACCAGCGTAGCTGGAGGGGACGTGTCAACGCACAGCGTGATAGGAGACCTGTTTTTGGCATAGACTACGGCAAAAAGGCAACTACAATTCCTGAAGGTTTTCGCAGGGTGGAGACTGCGTTAGATAATTCTGCAATTCCCTCCGGAGATCGGCAGGGGAGTGGTTTCAGGAGTGAAGATCCTTCTATTCTTGAAGTTGGCATGACCATTGAACATGATCGCTTTGGCCGCGGCCGTATCTTATCCCTTGAAGGTGAAATGCCCAATACAAAAGCCGTCATTGACTTTGAATTCGGAGGCAGCAAAACCCTTTTGCTCAAATTTGCCAAACTGAAAAAGGTATAGTGTAACTATCCATTGTTCGTTTGCTTGAAAGGCGGCAACTGATAGATCAAACATATGACATAAAAAAAGCCAACCGGCATTATAACCGATTGGCTTTCTTTGGAGCGGTCCGGACGGGACCGACCAAATGCAATATCAGGGGTTTACGTATTTCG
>ENA-UPXM01000373-UPXM01000373.1-activated-sludge-metagenome-genome-assembly--contig:-NODE-373-length-66570-cov-17.495843_pt1 | contig 66570 bp, 37 predicted proteins | sample MGYA00238178_ERZ772708 | MGnify/ENA primary metagenome ERZ772708 (study PRJEB29002, sample SAMN05720212) | activated sludge metagenome | isolation source: anaerobic digester from wastewater...
GTTGAGCTGATCGTACGAGAAGCTGTATGCTTTGTCTGTGCGGCCGCAGAAACCCCAACTGATGGATGAAATATTTCCGTTATAATAAGGAGTTTGACCGCTTTGTGCCTCCTGATAGTAAATCTGTTCATTAAACACCGGAGAGGCAATGGACGTCAGCCAGCCTCGAATGTTGTAGGTGAAACTACCCGACAGAACACTCTGATGTATCGTCTTTTGTTGCATCCGCCCCAATTCATCGTAGGTCATGGTGTTTAAGTTTACCGAGGACAATATACTGTCGTTATTACTCAGGGTATAGCGGCAAGACAATTGGCGTCCGGCGTGATCGTAAGTGAAATGGTAATCTTCGTAAAAAGGGCCGGAGCTATAGTCGGCATCCTCTTCAAAGGCGGTATGTACATGGCGTTGACGCAATACCTGATCCGTGAAATTATAAGCAAAAAAATCGTAATCGATGCCTCCGGTATGATTGGTCGACAACTGTTGGACGGGACGAGCTTTATAGTCGTAATAGATGACCGAATACAGCTTCTTGTTAGGATCTTTCAGCATAGACACTTCGCTGCCGGTCAACAATCCCGCGGCAGGACTGGGCCCTACATCATACCGGGCATCAAAAGAGGACAGCGCTCCGTTTGTTTCTTGATACACCAACTGCGCGGGGAAGGACGATGGCAATTGATAGCCGTCGTAATAATACCGGATCAATGCCGTATCGTTGAGGCCAAATGAATGATTGCAAGAATAGCCGGAGGTTTCGGTATTGTAGGTCTCGACCACGGAAATATTCTTGTAATATTGCTGTAAGGCATTAAAACTCTGAGACAGTAGGGTCACACCTGATTCGATCACTCTTCCCAGGGGGTCGTATTTTATATACGACCAATTGCTTTGCGGGTAAGGCAACTGCCGCTGACTTCCGTCTTGACTGAGCACCAGACGGTCACATTGGTCATATATCATATAAATCCAGTCTGATCCGGGCAATTTCTTTTTTGTGCATCTGTTACGGTTGTCGTATCGGTACTGAAAGGCATATTGATCCAAAGCATTTCCAATGGTGTTGATACCCTGAGAACTGTACGTGCCGTCACCGGTTATTCTTGAAGAGGCCTCGGGAGAAAGGACATAACAGAGTAGGTCCGATTGATCGTAGACATAATAAGTATCGTAGTTGGTGGCATTTGCAACAAGCCTGCTGAGAAGAAGTAGACCTTGTTTGTCTTTGTATTCGTAAACCTCTTGATTTTCTTCGTTCGTTGTTTTGGTTAGATACAGTTTGGACGGATCATAAAAACCCTCTCTGACCAAATCCTTGTTGGTGTTGACCTTGAAATGCACAACAGGATTACTGGAATTATTGCTCAGATACTCTATATGTGTCGCTCTGTTTGCTGTTCTCCAAGCTGCTCCGGGCCCCCATTGAGTGGCAACTCTGTTGAGAGCCGAAGGCTCATACAGGGTTTCTGTGTAACAATAGGCATCGTCGTAGAAATTGGCAGCATGGTTTTGTAGCTCCGGCGATGCTATGAACTGCCCAAAACCTCCCGCTATTGCCGCAGGCAGCCATTGCTTTTGCTCACGACTTGCTTGGTCATATTCAATTAAAGAGATCATATCGGCCCCCAGAGGACTTATTCCCATTTGTACTTGCTCCTCTTTTCTGCCCAGTCCATCAAAATAATTAACCGTGTTTAAGGTTGGGGGATTGTTTCCGGACGACAAGCTTGTTTTTGTGACAATGTAATTCTTGTTCTCTCCACTTAATTCTGTGTTGACGGTGCTTCCTTCCCCCAGGTTGACCAAAGGGGTCAGGGCGTTATAATTATCTATTTTGGCACGGAACTCTCCCTGATTTCCTTTGTAATGAAACCCGGGCTTTAAGACAACACTTTCGGTGGCAACCACCAACATTGTTACCGGTGGCATGACGCTGTCGAGAACAATCGTGCCTATTTGGGCCTTGCCTTTAACCGACAAAATTAAAAGACAGCAAAGTAGTATTATATTTATCTTTGTGTTCATCTGGCTTATTGTTTTATGATCGTTTTTGTAAAAACTTTTTGATCAACAAGAATATACAGAATGTAATCCCCGGGGAGACATTGGCTCATTGAAATTATGTGTTGATGATCTCCCTGGGATAGCCTTCCTTCGGAAAGGAAAATAACCGGGAAGCCGTTCATATCGCAGATACGATACGAAACTGAGACTTCTTTTGATAGGTAATAACGTATGCCGAGTGTGTTTCTGACAGGATTGGGAAAGGTGACGCAATTCAAGATAACTTGCTCTGTGCTGTCTGCCGGCACATCTTCTTGTCTCAGTTGTTCGTTAAGGATGTCTTCGGGAATTAATTCCATATCCGGCAAAGGATAATAAAACGAGTTTTTAAATCCCACTTCTGTACTGTCAATATGGCGTTCGGTTATAGTGACCGTCTCGAAAATGGGATAACGATATCCCCGCGCATACCAACTATAGGTTTCCATTTTAAGATTCACGCTGTCGTGGCCTGTCTCTGTATAAGAGCGTTGCTGTTTTACTCTTATTACATGATGCAGGGTGTCGTTGTCGGGGGTTATCAATGTCCCTGTGGCATCGGCTTTTACGCTGGTTCTGCCTTTGGCGACTAAAGGTATTTTTTGGCAGTATATCCCCGTACCGTAAAAAGGAGAGCAAAGACTATCTCCATAGTGAAAAGGAAATCTTAAGCGGGCTTCGTGACCGAAAAAGTCCATTTTTACGGTCTTATTTTCAAAGCCTGTTAACCACAAGGTATCTTCCCTATATAAATAGTGAAAACGTGTGAGATGCTCCATCACTACAAATCGACAGGTATCTTCTCTGGTTTTCAAAAAGGTGTAAACAGGATTTTTTTCGTTGATAACATCCAACTGTTGAAAGTTCCAAAGAACGTTTATCCCGGTATCTCCCGGTTGAACATATTCCATTTCCTGCCGGGTATAGTGATCTCCTGCCCTGAAATGATTCAAATCGTAACGAATACTACTCAAGGCAGAAAAGAAACCGCAGGCTATTATTAATGGGGGTAGAATGTACTTTTGTTTCATAAAAGATTGATTTTGGTGTTTCGGCTTCAACTATTCTTCGGAATAGTAGTGATATTCAAATTGTTTAATCGTATTCCCAAAATGATCCTTGATGCATTTCAAGCGATTAAACGGATCGTATTCGTAAGTGCTTTTCACACCCCGGGGATCTGTAATGGATGTGACTCCAACCAGAGGTTTGTAAGTATAGGTTGTTACCAGGGCATTTTCGAGCGAAGAGCGCAGTGCATTAACGGCCGACAAGTCGGAAGCCGATGGGTTGGGATTTAAAGCCAGCAGGTTTGGCATCACAGTTGTCAGATCGTTATAGCTGGCATTTTGAATCTCAGCCACAAGATATTTGCCCATGTAGCTCCATAGGAACACTTTGTGTATGTCGTTGTTTTCTGTGGTATAGACAGGATTGCCGTATTGATCATAATTGTGATACACAATGCGTGGTTCGGGAGGGTTATTATTGTAACCGACTTTTAGGGTATCGACCACTGGCGATCCGTTGTGGAGTTTATGAACATATCTTGTGGTCTGAAGCAAGTTGTTATTACGGTATGTTTGTTCTTCAACAGGGATATTTACTATGTTACGATTTACCATTTGATCGTAAGTATTTCCGAGGGCGGCAAAATCTGAGGGATATTTGTAGAAGGTTTTTAAGGAATCTCCTGCATGAAGCGCCAGGGATTTTTTATGCAATAAATCTTCACTATTGTATTGATAGATTTCTTTTCTTACAACACCATTTATGGAATCTTTGTAGCAAACCAACGGAAAATGTAGCAGTTTAATTCCTTTACTAATTATTATGATATCTGTATGCGAAGTATTTCCGGTAAGAAGTAGGGTAATGATACCTCTATCGTAATAAATTATCGAATCTTGACTTGGTTTTGGATGGGATGCATTAATATGATCGTAAAAATATTCTTCCGATCTGATTTTCAATTTATCGGCATCATAGGTATCTTTCTTTATCAAATGACCTCTTTTGGCAGCTGAACTGGAGCTTCTGTCGATGTTAAAAGCCAATAGGCGATCGGCTGGGAAAGGGGCTGAAATATTATTGTCGTAATAATCCGGACATTTCGAATAATCGGTAAAAGTATAGGCCGTCATGGAACTGTCCGAATTCAACTCAACCACGTGAGAGTAACCAATGTGTGGCTCGCCAATATTATAGTTTTGAAACCAGATATTTTCAATGAAACTACGGCTCCCATTAGGAGAGAGTACGTATGGGGGATATTTATATAAGATGCCACTGCTGGATAAAGTCGATAGGCTGGAATCAACGGATATAACGATACTGTCGGGAACTCTTCTCCAACAAAGACATGACTCATCAAAAAAATCCGGGCGAACTATGATTGTGGTATCGTAATGAATCGCATTTCCCAACAAAGGATACCCCGGTGGTTGATAGAAATATTCCTTACTCGACGCTTCATGGCCGGGCTGAGAATAATGTGTGATTTTTCGGATCCTTGCCCCACCCGTCTCTGCACTCTCTGTAGTCAGAAAGACCTCGACTTCCCCATACAAAGGGTGTACAAGATTTCCCGAAGTTCGCGTTTCCACCCTTTTACCATAAAAATTTTTTTCGTAGACAAAGGTCGTATAACCGCCGGTGGGATAGATAACTTTATTGATTAATCCATAGGAATTTTGTGCATCATTGTTTTTCCAATATCCGTACAAATCTTCACTCATTGTTTCCGGAACAGGATAAGCAGATGAATGATTATAATAAAACAGATATTTATTCTCGTCGGGCAATTCCACAGAGCTTAAAAAGCGTCTTTTATTGCGTGTTTCATATTGGAAAGTGTATTCATAAACCAATTGATTGTTTTGTTTAACTCGGATGGCATCCAACTGAAAACAATTTCCATTAAATTCTGAATAACCGGTATTACAAAATTGATCGGCATTTTGCTCTGTGGAACGAACAAACTCTACTAAAGTTCCATCCAGTTCCAGGGACTCTAATATCACTGTTTTTTGTGCAGAGTGTAAAGAGCTGGTTTTTGATATTTTATTTGATTGCCAAATAGGTGAAAATGAATTCACATTGGACTGAGTCATATCTATTTCCACATAATTAAACTTAACAGTCCGGCCATTTGGCGCAGTAATCTTTTTTAGATGCCAGGCTAAGATGGTGGGATGGGCAATTTCGTTAGAGACAGTCGTTCCCGGATAGTAGCGCAAGGTAAATTCCAAAGCTCCACGTGATCCTCCGAATTCATATCGATACCCGTCCGGGGTGGTAATGGTAATTGTCGATTCTCTCGGAATGATATCGGACATATATTGTTTATTGAATCCGGAGAAATTCACCCTATAAGACTTTATATTGGATTGTAGTTCACGATTATTATCAATCATAAACTGCCCCTTATGACCGCAAAAATTAAAAAGAAACAAATCCTGCCTGTAATCAACCCCCAAAAGCAAATAAGATATAAGGCTGCCATCATGATTCCAAACATTCTCAGGATCAAATTGATAATTAGGATCTTCAATTGCCCACCAATAGCCTAGCAAACGACCGTATCCAACATTTGGTTCATCTATAAAGAGATCATCGGCTTCTCCATACACCTCGCGTGTAATACATCCTCCTGCATTCAGAATCCAGTCGTGACCCACAAATCCGGATCTTTTCTTTGGCTTAAAACCATCAGAAGTATAAGTTAAAGAAATCGGGATAGTAAAATCGCGGTCCTTGATGGTATAAATAGGAATATCAAGGTTGATTCTTCCATTGAACAGTGAGACCGGCGTTTCTCCATATTCCATAAAATCAGAGGTCTGTGGTGTTACGGTACCAAAATCATCTTGCGCCTGTGTTTGTTGACATACAACACTCAACAACAACAAGATAGACAATGATGAAACGGTTTGTTTTACACAAACACTCCAAAATATATAACGTTTCATAAGGCGGGGAATTATTTGTTCATTAATTCGGCTTCCAGTTCTTTGATTCTTCTCTCTTGTTCAAGGACTCTTTTCTCTTGTTCAAGAGCTCGCTTTTCCTGCTCAATAACATACAGGGTTAGTTCTTCCACTTTCTGTAATAATTTTATCTGCATTTCCACCAATCCTAAGCCCTTTTCTTTTACTTCGGCCTCGGAAGGAATGCCCGGCAAATGCCCGTTGGACGATATAAACTTATCCACTTGCTGCAGACTGGGCAAAGAGTAGTCGGGATGAAAAACAAAGTCGGCAATTTGATCAATACCCTGTACCAACACTTCAGAACAACGAATAACACCGGCCACATCTAATTTATAATCCGGAGATGTTGTCCCAATGCCCACATTGCCATTGCTCTGCAGAATCGTCATTCGTGTTGAGTTGGAGTTGGTTTTGAAAACTAAATTTTTGTCGTTCAAAGTGCCAAAAACTCCTGTACCCGAATAGATCGTCTGGTTAAAAACAAAGGATCCTTTATCGGTTGAAAAATGGGCATCGTAAGTGTTTTGTGGGCCGATGTCTATATAACCCCCTGTAGTTTGCACCCTTAATGCCCCGGTACTACTTGCGCTTCCGCGAATTGGACCGTTTATATGTAGTTTTTCTTGGGGAGTCGGGATGCCGATTCCAACATTACCGCTAGCAGATAAAATAGTCATTCGAGTAGTGCCATTCGTTTGTAAAGATAAGTTGCTTGTATCATACGCACTAAGTTCTCCATTACCGATAAAGAGGGGTCTGTCGAACAAAAAACGAGATTGATTGGTGTTAAAATTGGCGTAATTAGTAATGCTGGGGCCAATATCAATGTAACCTTGCATGGTTTTCACTCTTAAGGCTCCTTTACTTCCATTCCCCCTTATAGAACCATTAATATGCAACTTTTCCATAGGAATCGCGTATCCGATTCCAACATTTCCGTTAGCAGATAAAATGGTCATTCGGGCGGTGCCATTCGTTTGTAAAGACAGATTGCTTGTATTATACGCACTAAGTGTTCCATTTTCAATAAAAAGGGATCTATCGAATAAAAATCGAGATTGATTGGTTCTAAAATTAGCGTAATTAGGTGTACTGGGACCAATATCAATATAACCCTGCGTAGTTTTCACTCTTAAAGCTCCCGTATTTCCCACATTCCCCCTTATGGCGCCATCAACATGCAGTTTTTCCTGTGGAGTTCTGATTCCAACGCCCAATTTCCCCACAATAGAAAGATTGTTCTCATTTATACTACTTTGTGTGCTAGTGTAGTTACCAACTGCAGAATATCCAATATAAAAACCGGTCAAATCATAGTCACCATCGTAATAACAATACGAATGGTCTGTTCTAATATAAACTTTAGCTCTGCCGCTGGGCGATGTGGTTGTTACTATACCTGAGTATTCACCGCTAAATTCGTATAACAAAGTTTCATTTCCGGAATTATCTACATCCCAGATTTCAACATAATCATAATCTTCTTCCGAGTTGATAATCAAATAAAAAGAAATTGTTGAAAATGTGTTTGTGTTGAAAATATATACATCCTGAATATTATTGATATAATTATAATATTCGACGTCAATTTCTCCACTAGTGTTCGTTATGTTGTATGTGGCTGCAGACAGTTGCAAGTGCAGGCCAAAAAACAAGACTCCCGCAATAAGATGTTTTATTAAATTTGTTTTCATGGCTTCTGTTTTTATTTCTTTTTCTTGTTATCAATAAGCTTTTTCCTTTCTGCCGTAGCCCTGTCGAATTGTTTTCTTTGTTGTTCCGTCAGCAGACTTAAAATGTCGGACAGGTGCCTTGTGTGTGTCTCTTTTTTCATCAATTGTCTTTCGAAAAAATCCAGTGGCAGAGCATTTATACTATCTAATTGCTGTATAAACTGTAGTGCTAAGGCTTCAACCTGGTTTTTTTGTGTTTCAGACAGAGATACCTCCTTATCCCATCTTTGGACAGCTTGTGCGGCCTTTTCTCCTTGTGTTTTTCCGGATACAACGTATAAATTGCATAACACGACTAAAAAAAGGAGTAGGTTCTTTAATTTGTTGGTTTTCATGTTCGTGGTGTTTTGTTTATTGTTTAATGACTTTAAATTTCACACTGATATCACCGAGTAAACAAAAGAAGATAAATAGAAACAAAGGCTTTTTCATTTGAGTGTCTTTATTATGGTGTTAGTTACGATGTTAATTTTGGGTTTGTGTTATTCATCTAATTTGTTTGCAGCAAATAAAATCTTAAACAAGATTTTTTGCTTTCTAAAGGTGCAACAAAAAACATAAGAGTTTTTTGGTTGCTCGAAAAGTTTCGCTGTATGTGTTTGAAAATCTGCTGGATAGGTATTAAAAGTTTCGCTCTTTTTGAACAGAATCGTTTCTTTTTAGCACAGTTTAGTGCAAAAAAGTGTCATTTCATCGGCAATTCTAAAAAAGCACGATAAAACCGCGTTTTTTTGAAAAGAGTATTTTAAGACCCCCGAAAATGGACAAATTTCTCAATGCTTTGCTCTACTCTATAAACATACCAGACAGACTTGGGCTAAAAGGAGAGGTGCAATACCGAATCTGACCACAACGAAAGCGTACCGCAGCGAAAGGCCAGCCCCGCAGCCGATATATAGACACGGCGCCCGAAGCGCGCAGAGGCCGGCATCCTTTGCCTGTGCAGGCTCGCAGAGACAAACAGGCAACGCCGGCGTCCAGCGCTGACCAGCCGTGGATATCGGGAGGCTGAGCGGGTTGGCCTTTCGATGTGGGGAGCGCCGCCAAGGAAACACCAGCCAAAGAATCAGCAGCGAATGCTTACCGAGAAGCAGCAGAGATGATTTCCGATAAATAAACCTGAGGGTGAGGGCTTTGACAAAAGAAAAACAAGTGCCCGGAAGCCCGAACACTTGTTTTAAAAAAAGAAGGTTGTCTCGCGACAACCAATCTTCATTAACCTTAAATCTAATACCATGAAAAACACGTTGCAAATGTAGCGCTCAGATTTATTCCTTGCAAATGTTTTTGCGTAATTCTACATAGGTTTAACGCGAATTAACTCCAAGTGTCATTTCTACACTTATTATTGAGAAATTTCAATACTTTTTCTCTTTCGTAAGGAGTCAAAATATTAAAAAATCAAGCCGCAAGAGTGCATTTTTTTATTTCTTGGCATTCGTAAGTCGCTGTATTTCAGCTTTAAAAAATAAAAAATCAAGAAGAGTGAAGGTCGTTCTATTCCAGGCAGCCCTGTTGTTTAAAAACCGCCCAAAGCGCCTCGTCTTCGGGGAAAGGCGCCTTAATATTGAGTTCAATTTTGCTTACCGGATGTATAAAACGTACGCTTGCAGCGTGCAGCGAAATGCCCTTGTTGGGATTGGAGCGCGGGTAGCCGTATTTAAGATCGCCTTTGATAGGGCAGCCAATGCCGGCCAATTGACTGCGAATCTGATGATGCCGGCCGGTTTTAAGATCGATTTCGAGTAAGAAATAGCGATCGGAGCGGCCCAGGAGCTTATAATCTAAAATCGCTTTTTTCGATCCGGGTTTTTCCTGCTTGCAGGGATAACTTTTATTTTGTTTTTCGTTACGCCATAAAAAATGCTCCAACCGGCCCTCAATAGCGGGAGGGCTGTTTTTGACCAGGGCAAAATAAGTCTTCTGAATTTCCCCCTTGCGAAACATTTCGTTTATACGGGCCAGCGCTTTGCCGGTTTTGGCAAAGATCACAACCCCCGTAACCGGCCGATCCAATCTATGGGTCACGCCCAAAAAGACATTGCCGGGCTTGTGGTAGGTTTGCTTAATCCATTGCTTGATCTCTTCCTCCAGCGAGGGGTCGCCTGTTTTGTCGCCCTGAACAATTTCAGAACAAGACTTATTGACAATAATCAGGTGATTGTCTTCGTAGAGGATAGTCATAAAGCGTTTAGCGGTTCATTCCCCCGCAACAATGGATTACCTGTCCGCTTACATACGAAGAAAGCTCTGAGCCCAGGAAAACACAAACATTGGCCACCTCTTCGGGGCTGCCCCCGCGGCGAAGCGGAATACCTTCGCACCAGGCTTTGCGTACGTCTTCGGGTAATTGGCCTGTCATTTCGGTGATAATAAAGCCGGGAGCAACCGCATTGGCGCGTATGCCCCTGGAACCAAGCTCGGCAGCCACCGATTTGGCCAGGCCGATCATGCCGGCTTTGGAGGCCGAATAGTTGGCTTGCCCGGCGTTGCCCGATACACCCACCACGGAACTCATATTGATAATGCTGCCTCCGCGTTGTTTCATCATTACCGGGGTAAGGGCATGGATAAAATTAAAGGCCGATTTCAGGTTGATATTGATGACGGCGTCCCATTGGGCTTCGCTCATGCGCATCATTAAGCCGTCTTTGGTGATACCGGCGTTGTTGACCAGGATATCTACTTTCCCAAATTCCTTTACTATGTCGTCGACCAGCCGGTGGGTTTCTTCAAAATTGGAAGCGTCGGAGGCGTAGGCTTTCACTTTGACTCCGTAGGCTGCTATTTCGGCTTCGGTTTCGAGAACTAGTTCATTCAAAACCAGATCGGTAAAAGCAATGTTGGCGCCTTCTTGTGCAAAACGCAATGCGACTGCTTTGCCTATTCCTCTGGCAGCGCCGGTTATTAAAGCGGTTTTTCCTTCTAATAATTTCATAATCGTATTATTTGGTTAAGGGTAGGAGGCAAGCCGTAAATGTAAAGCTTACGTCCTAGCTGAGAATTTTGCAAAAGTAAGATTTTCTTGTGGTTTGGCAAGCGGAGAGCACAAAAAAAGACCACAGGAAATCTGTGGTCTGACTTATGAAGACGGCAAGTGGAGAAGCTTTTTAGAGCTTGGCCACGCTTTTTGCCAGCTTAGATTTTAAATTGGCAGCTTTGTTCTTGTGGATAATTCCTTTTTGAGCCAAACGATCCAACATGGACACAACGCCGGGAAACATTTTTTCCGCTTCGGCTTTGTCGGTGGTGGCACGCAGGTCGCGAACAGCGTTACGGGTGGTTTTGGCGTAGTAACGGTTGCGCAGGCGTCTGGCCTGTGCCTGGCGTATTCTTTTGAGGGCTGATTTGTGGTTTGCCATTGTTTTTTTCTTTAGTGTTTTTGTAGCCCATAGCGGAATCGAACCGCTCTTTCAAGAATGAAAATCTTGCGTCCTAACCGATAGACGAATGGGCCAGCCTGTGGCAAAAAAGCGGTTCGGCCATTGCCGGCGCTAATTTTGCGGCTGCAAAGATAAGACGATTTTATTTTCCGGCAAAAGTTTTTCAGGAAAAATTTTATCGGAGCGCATATAATTTTGAAATCGACCGATTATCGGTTTTGCGTCGGGTTGTTATTACGCGTTTGGGAGCGCAGGTGCCGTCAAAGAGCTGCTTGCTGTTTCGAAGGTTGGAGAATTGCTTTGTAGCTTTCTCTGTTCATCAGCAAATCGAGGGCTTTTGACACGCATTCATCCGTTTTGAGCGATTCCTGAATTTCTCCTTTTTGATAATAGTAACGCCTGATGATTTCGAGGCTCAAGATGCGCTCAATGTCGGGTCTGAAGGTTTCGAGGTCTTTGTCCAGATCGTGGACCAGCTTGGACTCGAGCGATTTGAAGTCGTCGCTGACGTCTTCCCAATAACCTTCGGATTCCAACGTTTTTTTGAGTTCGTTCAATTTGCTCTTACTATGTAATTCATACCTGAAATCGCTGTTGCGTATGTGGTTTTTGAAGTCGTTGAAATCCTGCTCGCTGAGCTTGAAGTTTTCGACCGAAGTTATTTTGGGGTGTTTGCGGTAGTAGTCGTTGGCAAAATCGAAAAAGTACAGATTGTTTACCAGTTGCCAACAAAAGTCGGAATATTCTTTTTGGACGCAACTCACATCGGGACTGATGCCACCTCCGTCTCTGACCGGGCGACCGTTGCGAGTGGAGAATTGCGTGGTCAGGCTGTCGGGCAGCCTTCCGCTGCGGCCATTGGCGTAATTGACGGCCTGGATGCAACGTCCACTGGGGATGTAATACTTGGCGGTGGTCACTTTGAGCACTCCGTTATAGGCCAATTCTCTGGTGGTTTGTACCAGGCCCTTGCCAAACGTACGGCTGCCCAAAATAACGGCCCTGTCTAAATCTTGCAAAGCTCCGGCCACAATTTCCGAAGAAGAAGCCGAAAGCGTATTTGTAAGCACGACCACCGGCATATCCTCGAAAAGCGGCTCCATAAGCGTTCTGTAGGTCTTGTCCCATTGAGGCGCTTTGCCTTTGGTGGTGACGATGACTTCGCCTTTGTCTACAAACAAGTTGCAGATGGAAACCGCTTCGCTTAGTAAGCCCCCTCCGTTGTCGCGTAAATCGAGGATGAGACTTTGAGCGCCTTGTTTGTTGAGATTGATCAAGGTTTGTCTGAGTTCCTGATAGGATTTGTCGGTGAAGCTGCTCAGATATACGTAGCCCACGCCCGGTCTCAGCAAGCCGGCATATTCTACTGGATTCATCTGTATGAGTTTACGTTGCAGCGTTTTTTTTATAAGCTTCTTTTCGCCTTCGCGTTTTATCAGCAATTCTACGCTCGTGTTGGGCTGGCCTTTCAGGCAGTCGCTGGCAAAGGATACGGTTTTGCCTTCCATGCTGATGCCGTCGATCTCGACCAACTCATCTCCAAAAAGCAGTCCGGCTTCCTGAGCGGGCATGTTTTCGTAAGGTTCCGCAACGATGATGGCTTCACCCCTTTTGCTGATGACGGCTCCTATGCCTCCGTATTCGCCGGTGGTCATGTATTTCAGTTCCGACATTTGCGATTCGGGGATGTAGCTGGTGTAGGGATCGTAGGAACTCAACAGCCCGTCTATGGCGTTGGAAAACGCTTGATCCACATCGACACTGTCTACGTAGAACAAATTGAGATCTCTGAAGAGGGAGTGGAAAATGTCGAAATTTTTACTGATCAAAAAATTTCTATCCTGAGCCTTAAAAGCATAAAAAACTCCCAGGCAGCACACCAGCGCAGCAGACAGGATTATAAAGCGGAGTTTATTTTTCTTGGTTTTGTTCATCGGTTTTTCTTGGATATATGCTTTTTTTTATCCGGATGCAAGGCCGCCGGAAACTTGTTTTCGCCGCGATCTTATCCGGAGTCAAAGTAAGGATTTGATTTGTTTTTTGATGGCGGCCCATCTGGTTTGGTCCATTTTGGCTCCCAGTACCTCTACCACGTTGCCGGCGGTGATGTTGCCGATGCTGGCGGCTTCGTTCAGGGGCAGGTCGATGGACAGGCCGTATAAAAAGCCGGCTGCGAATAAATCGCCGGCTCCGGTAGTGTCGAGAGCGTTTACTTTGAGGGCCGGGACTCGGGCTATTTCCTGACCTCTTTTGGCCATGGCTCCTTTGGCTCCCATTTTGACGACGGCAACTTTGGTTCCGGCCGCCAACAAATCGAGGGCTTCGTCGGCTTTGGCGCCGGTAAGCGCTTCAGCTTCCATTTCGTTCGAAAACAGGTAATCTACCTGAGGAAGTACCTTTTCAGTTAAAAAAGTCTTGTGTTCTTCTACAATATTGTAACTGGCCAGATCCCAGATGATGTTCATTTCGGCTGCTTTGGCCAGTTCCATGATACGGAGTATCAGGTCGTAATTTTGCAACAGATAACCCTCTATATATATATTGGCATAACCTTTGAACATCTGTGGTGTTAAATCTTCGGCCTGCAATTCGGCGGCAGCTCCCAGGTAGGTGGCAAAACTGCGTTCTCCGTCGGGGCTGACAAAAGTAAAAGCCGTTCCCGAGGAGGATTGTCCTTTGAGCAGACGGGTTTCCACACCTGCCCGCTTCATGTCTTTTTCGAAATAGGCTCCGTTGCCGTCGTTGGCAATCTTGCCTATAAAAGCTGAAGGCAAGCCCAAAGTGGCGGTGCCGATGATGGTATTGGCGGCGGATCCCCCCGAAGCATATTGTTTTTTATAAGGCTTGAGCGATTGTTGAATCAGATCGAAACGTTCCTTGTCGATCAATTGCATGCTACCTTTAGCTATACCGAGTTCTGTAAGGATTTCTTCCGAATCGAGGCGGATTAACACATCCACCAGAGCGTTGCCGAGGGCTAATAAATTCTTCATTCTGTAAATTTTTTGGCAAAGATATTGCAATATTCGACAATATGCCGTATTTTTGTCGCGCTTTTTTAAATGTAAGCTAAACATTCTTCAGTAGCTCAGTCGGTTAGAGCATCTGACTGTTAATCAGAGGGTCGTAGGTTCAAGTCCTACCTGAAGAGCTAAAGAGTCCGAACCGTCCATACCGTTCGGGCTTTTTTTCTAATAACCGGCAGCTTCTAAATAACCGGCTGCTATGAAATAACCGGCTGCTATGAAACAACATCCCCTCAATCTTTTTTCGTTTTGTCCCGTTTGCGGCTCCGGCCGTTTTGTCGAAAATAATTTTAAATCAAAGCGTTGCATGGACTGCGGCTTTGTGTATTATTTAAATATTGCGGCTGCGGTGGCTGCGTTTATTCTAAACCCGGCAGGGGAACTTTTGCTTTGTCGCAGGGCAAAAGAGCCGGCTTTGGGCAGCCTCGACTTACCGGGAGGTTTTGTGGATATGGGCGAAAACATCGAAGAAGCGCTAAGGCGCGAAATCTACGAAGAATTGTCGCTCAAAGTGGATACCACGCGGTACTTGTTTTCGCTGCCCAATATCTATAAGTATTCCGGCATGGAAATTCATACCCTCGATTTTTTCTTTCTATGCCTTGTTAGCGAGTTTGATTCAATTCAGGCCAACGACGATGTGGGAGAGGCCTTTTTCCGCCCGCTTAACAAAATTTATCCGGCTGATTTCGGGCTGGATTCAATTAAAAAAGGTATTATTGCATTTTTAAATGAAACCCCACAAATTCGATAATATATGCTCAGTTACATAAAAAGGAAAAGCCTGATTTTTTTGATATTAATGGCTTTTTCTGCCGGCAGTTTTGTCTTTGCGCAGGAGAACAGTCAAAAAAAAGGCCCCACCTGGTTATACCGCTTGGCGAGCGAACAATTCAATGCCGGGGAATACGCTTATTGTTTACGGACTCTCGACACCTGGTTTGAACAAGAGCAGGTTTTGCCTGAAAATCTCAGAGAAAATGCCCGGTTTATGTACGCTGCCAGCTCGTATGAATTGAATCGCATGGAAAGCAGCTTGCTGCTCAAAGAATTTATCGGAGAATTCCCCTTGTCCGTTCAGGCTTCCAGAGCTTATTATATGCTAGGGATCAATGCTATGAACGCCCGTCAGTACCAGGATGCCCTGGCTTTTTTTCTTTCTTGCCGCAGCAAGGATTTTTCTAAAAAGGAGGAAGCCGGTTATCGTTTTTACCTGGCTTTTACTTATCTGCAACTCGATGAATTGGACCAGGCACGGGCTTTGTTCGAAGGTTTATTGCAAGAAGATCAACGCTATGTCTCCGCTTCGACCTATTACCTGGCCTTTATAGATTATCGTCAGGGCCGGACAGAGCAAGCCCTCGAAGGATTCGGCAAAATTGCCGCCCATCCCGAATACGAACGCATTGTGCCCTTCTATATCATGCAGCTTTATTTCGATCAGGGCAAAAACAAAGAAATGCTCGAGATTGCCGAGAAACTTCTGCAGGAAGATCCCAATGAATCGGAGCGTATTGAGCTATACCGTCTTTCGGCCGCCGGTTATTATGAACTCAACGATCACGCCCTTTCGCAGGAATACTACGGTAAGTACCTCAGGTACAATCCGGAGCTTTTGCGTTCGGACGCTTACCGCATTGGTATCAACCATTATGTGGCCAAAGAATACGAACAAGCGGCGAAGTATTTCCTGCAAGTGAGTCAGGAAGGCGATGCGCTGGCGCAAAATGCCGAATACCACCTGGGTTTGTGTTATCTGCAACAGCAAAAGTTTGACCAGGCCCGCATGAGTTTCGAGCAGGCTTCGTTGAGCGACCAGGATAAGGAAGTAAAAGAGAGCGCTCTTTACAATTACGCCTTGCTCTGCTATCAAACTTCTTTTTCGCCTTTTAATGAACAGGTAAGGGCTTTCGAACGCATCCTGACGGAATTCCCCAATTCCCGTTATGCCGACCGTGTTTACGGGCATTTGGTCGATGCTTTCTTAAGTACCAAAAATTATCAGGCTTCTTTTGATGTGTTGAACAAAATTGCCGATCCCGGCAAGGATTTGCTGGAAACCAAAAGCAAGTTGCTTTTTTTGATGGGTATGGATAGATTCAACAATGCAGCCTACGGAGAAGCTTTGACTTATTTTAACTCTTCGATTCAGTTGAGCACCCAGCTCAGACTGGAGGCTCCGGAGACTTATTTTTGGAGAGGGGAAACCCATTATCGCCTCGAAAATCTCAGGGCTGCTTCCAACGATTACCTGCGTTTCCTCAACTCACCTAATGCTTCGAACTACAAAGCCTGGCAATTGGCCCATTACAACCTGGGTTATTCCTACTACAATCTTAAACAATATCCCGAGGCTTTGAATTGGTTTTTAAAATACAGTCAGTTCAAGGAAATTCGCAACGATAATACTTACCCCGATGTTTTGAACCGCATTGGCGATTGTTATTTCCATGCCCGCAACTACGATCGGGCCGAAGAATACTACAACATGAGCGACAAGCTTTCGGAAACCGGCAACGATTACGCTGTGTTTCAGAGAGGGTTCAGTATGGGCCTGCAGAAGCGGCACGAAGAGAAAGCCCGTCTTTTTGCCGGTTTTGAAAAACGTTTCCCCCTGTCGGATTACCTGGACGATGCCCTTTACGAGCAAGGCCGGGCTTATATCGCTCTGAATCGTCCTGCCGAGGCTTTACCTGTTTTTGAAAAACTGATGCAAAAATTTCCCAACAATATACTGGCCCGCAAAGCAGGTATTCAGATAGGTTTGTTGGAGTATAACCGTAATAACACAGAGGCAGCCATTGCCGCCTACAAAAAGGTAATAAACGAATATCCGGGCAGCCAGGAAGCTCAAACTGCCCTTAACGACCTGAAGATGATTTATGTGGCCGTCAACCGGGTGCCTGAATATCTGAACTACGTCGACAATCTGGGCAGCGGTGTGCGGATAGAACGCAGCGAAAAAGATTCTTTGTCGTATCTGGCTGCCGAACGCCTGATGGTTGATGGTAAGAATCAGGAAGCCATAAAAGGTTTTCAGGATTATATCAATGCTTATCCTCAGGGGATGTTCCGTACCGAGGCTTATTTTCACGCCGGAAATTTGCTTTTGCTTAGCAATGAAACAAGCCGGGCTCTGCCCTATTTTCAAGAGGTGATTAAACAAACCGGCCATCGTTTTGTACCCGAGGCCTTGGTGGTGTTGGCCGAGCATGAGTATAAACAAAAAGAATACGCCCGGGCTTTGGAACATTATCAGAGTTTGGATGTGCTGGCCGAAGACCGCAGTGTCCGCATAGGCACCAGAAGCGGAATATTACGTTGTCTGTACGCGCTCGGGCGTAACGAAAGCATTCCGGCTGCGGCCGACAAGTTGCTTGCCGAAGAAAATCTCTCACCCAGCCTGCAACGCGAAGCACTGTTCCGGAAAACCATCGCCTTGATGGAGCTGAACAGAACCGATGAGGCTCTCTCCGACCTGCAACGTCTGGCCGAAGAGTCACAGACCGCTTTCGGCGCCGAGGCCCGTTTTCGGCTGGCCGAATATTGGTTCAACAAAAACGATCTGAAAAAGGCCGAAGAAATTGCCCAGTCTTTCCTTAGGGACGGAACTTCGCAATCGTATTGGCTGGCCCGTTGCTTTGTTCTCCTGTCCGATATTTATATTCAACGTAAAGATTACTTCCAAGCCAGGCAGTATTTGATGAGCCTGAAAGAAAACTACCGGGCCGAAGATGAAATCGCCGGTATGATTCAAACGCGTTTGGATAATATCGCCCAACTCAGTAAGGAATGATTATGAAAAAGAATACTCTCTGTTTTTTGCTGGTTTTATCCGGCCTGTTCACGATGTCCGCGGTAGCTCAGACAGACCGGGACAGCCTGATTAGAAGAGACCTCCTGCTCGAAAAAGAATACAATCCCATGCTCGAAACGGCCGGTAAGATTTACCGTGTACCCGAAACCGAAGAACTTAAAACTAAGGGAACCGAAGTGCGTTTTTCTTTGTCGGAGGCACCCACTCTGACTCCGGGAGAATACGTTCCATTGCGGGCTGCCGAGGCTCGCACCTATTTTCCGGCCCGGGAGCAAAAGGCTTACGTCAGGCTCGGAGCCGGCTACGATTGGTCAGGTTTGGGCGACCTCCAATGGAACATATTAAAGGGGAGCAGGCATCTGCTCGATTTCACCGCCTGGCATCGTTCGTCTTTTGGAAAAGTCACTCTTCAGCCTGATTTGGGAACCAGAGCCAAGCATATAGACAATCGTTTGGGGCTCAATTACCAATGGCATTTAAGTTCGGCGGAATTCAGGGCAGGCTTGTCGGAGCGTTTTTACGCCTGGAATTATTACGGCCGTTCCTGGAGCAATTTGCCCTTGCAAAACAGAGACAGCTTAGTGGTGCCGGATTTGCAATGGTTTTCTGACACCAAGCTCAGTCTCGGAATAGAATCAAAACCTTGGGACAAAGCCTTCGATTACGCCTTCAATGTGGATGCTCACTATTTTCGTTTGGGAAAAGCCCTGGCCAAAGACAGCCTGGCCGGTGCCGGCCCCGCCGAAACCGAAATAGATGCCGGTCTAGCCTTAAACTACCAATTCAACGATAATTTGGATATAGGTTTGGATGCCCGATTCAGAGCCTTCTTTTATCAACGCGGGCTTTCTTCACAAAGATTCAGCCTGGCCGATCATATGCAGTACGATCCGCTTTTCCCGGCCTATAACGATGCGCCGGCCAATGTGTTATGGTTTGAAATGAATCCCCACGCAACCTATTCCCTGGGATTATGGGATTTTGGCCTGGGATTTCGTTTGTCTTATTTGGACGGACAAAAATTATTGATTGCTCCCACCGCCTCTGTGGACCGACCTTTGGGTAATTGGGCCAAACTCAACGTTGGAATTGATGGAGGACAGAGACTGTATTCCTACCGCGAAGGCCTGGAACTCAATTCTTATCTGGATCCTTCTATTCGTTTGTTGCCCGAGTACAGCCCGGTGGCGCTGAGGGGAGCTTTGCAGGTTAAGCCGTTTTCGGGTCTCAATATGGCCGTATTCACCGGCTATTCTTTTACCAGAGACCTTGCAATGTTTTACAATGCTCTGCCTGTAGACAGCGGCCTGTTGAATCACTTGAGTTATAGTAGTCTGTTTATGGCCGATTATGTAAAAATGAACAAACTTTATCTGGGCCTGGACTTTAATTATGTCTATAGGAAGACCCTGAATTTGAGCGGTAAAATCAGCTATAATCACTACATTGCTTCGTCGGACAACGCCAAGACAGATATATTGTTAGAAAGCAATGCCCGCAGGCCCTGGCATAAGCCTGCTTTCGAAGGAGAGGCTTTGCTCAGCCTGACTCCGGGAGAGCAGACTGCTTTTTTTGCCTCCTACCATTGGGAGGGTGTCCGCTATGCTCCCGATTATTTTAACACCTACCGGAGTTTGCCCGATATCCATTATCTTTCGCTGGGAGCTTCTTACGACATTACCCGCCGGCTGGGCGTATTTTTGCATCTGAACAATGTTCTGAATCAATTCTATGAAGTATGGAATGCTTATCCCTCTCAGGGCTTCACGGCCGTCGTGGGGGTTTCCTATTCTTTCTAAACTCGTATGCTGGTTCGAAGTCAGGCTCTTGTGTTGCATCAGATTCCCTACAGCGATGCCTTTTCGGTGGTGCATCTCTATACCAGGGAGTTTGGGCGGCAAGCATATCTATTGACAAGAAGTCGCAAAAACAGCAAGCTGAGGCAGTCGCTCTTTCAGCCTCTGTCCCTGATTGAGTACGAAGCCGATCACAAGGGGAGCCGGGAATTGCAGCGGCTCAAAGAAGCCCGCAGCCTGTTTGCGTTTACAGGAATTCCGATGGATCCGGTAAAAAATGCCATAGCTTTGTTTTTATCGGAGGTTTTGTACCGGGCCTTGGAGGAAAGAGAGTCCAATCCGGCCTTGTTCGATTTTCTGGTACAATCTGTAGAAATACTGGATCTTTGCCGCGAGGGTGCTGCAAATTTTCACCTGGTATTTTTGATTAAACTTACCCGTTACCTGGGCTTTTATCCGAATTTGGAAGACAAGGCCCCCGGTAAATATTTCGACTTGCAGGCCGGTACTTTTTGTTCGCTCCAACCTTCGCACAGAGATTGGTTGTCGCCCGAAGACGCTCAGAGCTTTGCTGTGTTGCTGCGCATTAACTTCGAGAATATGCCTGCTTTTCGCTACGACCGTTACCAACGTCAGCGCATATTGCGCCAAACCCTCGATTATTACCGTTTGCATTTGAGCGAATTCCCCAGGATAAAGTCATTGGATGTATTGCAGGAATTATTCTGATCATTGCATCGAAATATGCTGTGAGAAATATTCCATCGGAGGTATCGGCTAAGATAATCTTGTTCAATCGGAAATTTAGCCTTATTTTTGCGCCCTAATCAATAAGTATCTTGGTCCTGTAGTTCAATGGATAGAACGGAAGTTTCCTAAACTTTAGATTCGAGTTCGATTCTCGGCGGGACTACTTTGAAGCAACAAGAAGGCTGTTTTGACCCGCGGGTTGGAACAGCTTTTTTGTATCACTCTGTTTATAAAATAAATGTAGAGGCTGAATAAGATTGCTTCCCGTTTAATTGAAAATTAAATTAGCAATCAGAAATCTGAAGGCCGAATCTCCGGGCTGTTGTCCGATTGATTCAGTCATTTTAATTCGAAAAAGGGGGTAAAAGCGGTAGATTTCATAAAAATAAAAAACATCGATGAAATCGAGGATTTATAATTTTGACTTTACACACAAGTATTATTCTTGTCCGGATTTAAGCGAAACTTTTTGATGTTAACCACCAGAATAACAACAATATACAGCGAAACTTTTTTGGATTACAGAAAATTTAACAGTTTTTCGATGCATCTTTGTATATGTCCTTCGATGCTTCAAGAAAAAGAGAGCTGTGTGCGTCCGGTTTCGGCGTCGAGACATTTAGTGGAATGAATATTTTTTGGCAGTTATAAATTAGTTGTGATGAGTTCTGGTAGTAGGTTCCCTTTGGTTGTTTCGGTTGTTTCGTCTGTGTTGGATTATTTGTTTCCTTTCTTAGGTGAAAGGGAGGTGGGGGAAATACAACAAACGAAAAGACCGAAACCGGATTACCGCAGGCAAAAAAGGGCGTTAATTTTAAAGTACGGGAACCCCACCTATAACCTGGTGCTTAAGGAGCAGAATCTGAACGAGGAAATAATAATCTTTGGGAAGACAAGACGGATAATGATACAGGGAAAACTATTCTCCCACTCCGATATTTTGTCGTGTACATATACCGATAGTCAAAGAATTCTTAAGGGCGAGGCTACTTTTGTGGGTAAATCAGACACCCGTAGAATGCCTTCGTTTAGGGGTTTCGAAGGCGATACCAACCTGGCGGCATACTTCGAAGGCAACAATGTTTCCAATAAGGAAATAATTACACACAATTATACTGTAATCATAAAACTCAGAGATCTCTCGGCATCCGTTCTAAAAATCCCCATGGGATCGAATTGGGAAAAAGTAAATGAGCTGTTGGAGGCGATAAAATTCTTTATATCCTCGTAACCTCAGATTACATTGGGGTGTTATGTAAAATATAAGAGGATAGTAAGCCAAATCTATACAAAAGACAGAATTGCCCGAATAAGCATTTGTCCGGCTATAAATCATCAAATGAATTTCTAACTTTGGGGAGATTACTTGATTTTATTATGAATAAAAGAAATTTCCCTTTAATCGGTCTGGCCGTTTTCTTCTTGCTTTTGCCCTGTACTGTTAGGGCTGAAAAGAAAAAGCAGATAGAATTAATGGCCGTTACCAAAGTGGTGGATGGAGACACGTTTTGGGTGGACGATGGTAGCGAAAAAGGCAAAAAGGTTCGATTAATTGGTGTAGATACGCCCGAAACATTGCATCCGCAAAAAGCTCCGGAACCCTATGGTCGTGAAGCCTCCGAATTTACAAAGTCTCTGCTTGAGGGTAAAAAGGTAAGATTGGAATTTGATGTGGACAGTCTTGATCGCTACGGCCGCTTATTGGCCTATGTTTACCTTGAAAACGGACTTTTTGTCAATGCCGAGCTGGTACGCAAAGGTTACGCACAGGTGGCTACGTTCCCGCCCAATGTAAAGTATGCCGACTATTTTCTTAAGTTGCAGCGCAAAGCCCGCAATCGTAAATTGGGATTGTGGAGAGAGTAATTTTTGAGATGTTTCGCCTTTGGGATAAAAATCAATGTAAAAACGGACAGTAGCCGGCTTTTGTAGGCAGAGTTGTTTTTTTTATTCGTAAATCATTTTTTTCGTCATTCCCCCGTCTATTACCAAGTTTTGCCCGGTAGTAAATCCGGAGCTTTCACTTAGCAGAAAAAAGGCGGCTTCGGCGATGTCCGTTACCTTTCCCACCCGGCCGGCCGGGTGTTGTTTGTGGTCGGTTTCGGAAAGCTTTTCGTAGTGTTTGGTTTCGATCCAGCCGGGGCTGATGCAATTTACGCGGGTTTTGGGGCCCAGGCTATTGGCCATTGCATGCGTCAGTGCCACTATGCCGCCTTTACTGGCGCCGTAGGCTTCACCACCGGGTTCGGACATCAAAGCTCTGGTGGAGGCGATGTTCAGAATGGCAGAATTTTCGCTGAATAGGGGCAGGCAGGCTTTGCTCAGGAAAAACACACTGCTCAGATTCACAGCCAATATGCGATTCCAGGTGTCAATGCTCATACTATCCATAGGTTCGAAGTAACTGATGCCGGCGTTGTTGACCAAGTAATCTACTTTGCCGTACAGGGCTTCGATTTTGGCCATTGCATCGTTTACTTCGTCCGGATTGGCTACGTCGCAAAGCAAACCAAAAATGCCGCTGTTTTCTGCTTCCAAAGCCTTTAGTTGTTCTGTATTGGAATCGAGCACAACGACTGCGCAACCTTCTTTCTTAAGCTTAAGAGCGATGGCTTTGCCTATGCCCTGTGCTCCTCCGCTAACAATGGCAGTTTTCATAATTACGTTATATGAAAGATTTTGCAACAAACTTAATGAAATAACGGCAATATTGAGTTTTATTTTTGATCTTTGCCGGAGATTCCGGAAATAAGCCGGAGACTCCTGAAACACAGATAATACTGAATACACAGAAAATGCTGAATACACAGAAAATACCGAATACACTGGAAACACCCAAAACACCGAAAAATCGCAAACACGGAAACACTGAAAACACCGGAAACAACTTATTTAAATCACTTTCAATTACTTTCTATGATAAACAATAAGATTATGCTTCGTACTTTTTTTGTTTGGCTGACGATGACAGGGATTGTCGTCGCCATGTCGGCACAGGAAACCAATGCCGAAAATCCGTCCGAAAGGCAGCAAACCCATTTTGAATGGACTGTTCAGGGCAACCCGATTGTTACCCATAAATATACGGCCGATGCGGCAGTTATGGTACGAGAAGATACCTTGTGGTTGTTTACCGGAGAAGATGCTGCAGGTAATCAAAATCGCTACATCATGCACAATTGGTGTGTGTTTTCCACCACAGACATGAAACACTTCAAGGAACATCCTATCCCTCTGTACGGGGCCGATTTCAAGTGGAGTTCCCGTCAGGCTTATGCGGGTCATGTGACGGAGCGTAATGGGAAGTTCTACTTTTACGTGAGTACTAATGCAACGGGTATAGGCGTGGCAATAGCAGATCGTCCGGAAGGGCCTTACAAGGATGCTTTGGGTAAACCACTGCTGACCAATGCCGATTGTTTTGCCAGTACACACAGCTGGGCTTGCATCGACCCGGCTGTATTTATTGATGACGATGGACAGGCCTGGATTTTCTGGGGCAATCGCGAGTGTTACTACGCTAAACTCAAAGAAAACATGATAGAGATTGACGGCCCTGTAAAACAAATTATGTTCGATGGATTCAGCTTTACCGAAGCTCCCTGGATACATAAAAAAGACGGGAAATACTACCTGACTTACGCTTCGGGCTTTCCCGAAAAAATACATTATGCCATGTCGGAAAGTATCGAAGGTCCCTGGGAATTCAAAGGCATACTGAACGAAATAGCCGGCAATTCAAACACCAATCACCAGGCGATTGTCGAATACAAGGGACGATGGTATTTTTTCTACCACAACGGAGCGATGCAGACCCAGGGTACCAGTTACAGCCGTTCGGTTTGTGTCGATTATCTTTATTACAACGAGGACGGCAGTTTAAAGCGGGTGCAGATGACCAGCGAAGGGGTGGATCATATACCGGGCGAAAAGGATGCCGCTTTCGATACGTTGGCCGTCAACGGTGCCTGGTGCTGGTTTGCCGATCCCAGAGCCATTTATCATAAAGGAGAAAAAGAACAAACCTATTTTTCGTGGGTTACCACTTCGGGCGATATAGTGGTGGCTTCGTACAATCATCAAAACGGGGAATTCATTCAACATGTGGTCCTGGAGAAATTTCAGTCGGACGATCACGCCAATCCTACTTTATTTATTCGTGACGACGGGCGCATCATTGTTTTTGTGGCGGCTCATTTCGGGAATACGATCAAACGATGTATCACCACCAACCCTGAAGATATCAGCTCCTGGGGGGAGGTGTATGAATTTGGACATACCGTCACCTATCCTTATCCCTTTCAACTGGGTAAGGATTCCATTTTAGTGTTCTTCAGGGGCGGCAGTTCCTGGAAGCCCCATATGATTTTGTCCACCGACAACGGCGAAACATTCGGCACTCAGAAGGAATTCATTGTCAGTACCGGTAAACGCCCCTACATGCGTTATTGCCAGGGGGCAGACGGTAGCATTCACATGGCGGCCACCACGGGACATCCCAGAGACGTGTTGGATAATAAGATCTTTTATTGCTGCTTCAAAAACAATCGTTTTTACCGGGCAGACGGTTCTCTGATCAAGGATTTTGGCCGAGAACCCCTCGACGTTTCGGAAATGGACGAAGTTTACGAAGGTATTTCTTGTGGCAAGGGCTGGATCTGGGACATAGCCCTGGAAGCTGAAACCGGTTTCCCGGTAATGGTTTATGCCTCCTTTCCCGACGATACCGACCACCGCTATCATTATGCCCGGTGGAATGGTAAGAATTGGACAAGTACGGAGCTGGCCAAAGCCGGCAAATGGTTTCCTCAGACACCTAAAGGAAAAATCGAACCCGAACCCAATTATTCAGGAGGTATTATCCTGGACTACGACGATCCCTCGATCGTGTATTTGTCTAAGCAAGTGGACGGAGTGTTCGAACTATTTAAATATACCACACCTGATCACGGACAAAGCTGGGAATCGGAAGCTCTTACCGAGAACACACCCAAGGGCTTGCTGAATGTAAGGCCTATAGTGCCGCGTCATCACAAAAAAGGTGTTTTTGATGTCATCTGGATGCGTGGCCGTTATGAATTTTATGCCGATGAACGCTACAATACCTCTCTGGTTTTCCCAAAAATGGAAAAGACCGGTGAATTGGAGGAAAGAGATTTCAACACGTCGGGTTCTCCGGCTATTTAAACGGATAATATTCCGACTGTTCTGAAAATTATGCGTTTTGGTAATACAACGTAGAGCAGTTTTCGGGCCGGAATACATTTTCGGCCATGGATCGGAGATCCTCGCCGCTTAATTTTTTTAATCTTTCGGGTTCCAGCAAGTAATTGTCGGCAGAACCGAGGATTTCGTACCAGCAAGCCTGTGTAGCCAGGTGTCTGGCATCGGTGTTTTGGAATAAAAAAGCCGATTCGTGTTTATTGAGTATTTTATTGAGCTCTTCCTGCCCTGGGGCTTCCGTGGCTATCTGATTGAGACAGGCTTCCAGGGCTTTTTCGGCTTCTTCGAGGCTAACGCCCTTTGCAGGTTTGCCTGAAAAAAGAATGCTGCCGGCTCCGGCCAGTCCTTCGCCACCAACATAAATGTCTGCCTGGCTGAATACCTGACGCTCTTTGACGAGTTGTTGATAGAGTCTGGAGGAATTGCCTAGGGACAGGGCATCGGTCAGAAGGTCGCAGGTGATGTATTCTTCTTCGCAGACTGCATATGCCCGCCAGAGTTTATACAATGCCGGGCCGGGAACGGGGCGTTCAACTTCCAGAAAACGGGGGCCCTCTTGTTGAGGCCAGGCCGGAAATTCAGGTTTGTCTGTTTCTGCCGATGCTATTGCCCCAAAGTATTGTTCGCTAAGTTTTGCCAGGTGTTCGAAATCGAAATCGCCTGTAATGGCCAGCACAGCATTGTCCGGGTTGTAATGGCGGCGGTAAAATGCGTGTACATCGTCCAGGTTGAAGGCCTCGATATGCTCCGTAGACTTTCCGATGGTGGGCCAGGAATAAGGATGCCCCTCGTAGGCCAGTGAGCGTAAAAGCATGGAAACATCTCCGTAGGGTTGATTCAGGTGGCGTTGTTTGAACTCTTCCAACACCACTTGTTTTTGAATCTCGAGGCTACGTTGATTGATGTTGAGCGACGACATGCGGTCACTTTCCAAAAACAGGGCTGTGTCGAGCTTGTGCGAGGGCAGGGTGATGTAATAATTGGTAACGTCGCGACTGGTCCAGGCGTTGTTTTCGCCCGAGGCTTCCCGTATGGCCTTATCAAAATCGGGCACCCTGGCAGAGCCTGCAAACATCAGGTGTTCAAAAAGATGGGCAAAGCCCGTATGATCGGGATGTTCATCTTTGGAACCCACGTTATACATAAGATTAACAGTAGTCATTCTTGTATTGCTTATAGGGCAGTACAAGAGACGCAAACCATTGCTCAGCCGGTGGGAGAAGAAACGCATAGTCAGTTTCCGATCACCTGCATACTAAGGATTACCACATCGGTTTTGGGACGGTCGGCAGTGCCGGTTTCGACCGACTGTATTTTTCCGACAACCTCCAGGCCTTCGACAACTTCGCCAAAGACCGTGTATTCGTTGTCGAGATGAGGAGTGCCGCCCAGGCTGGTATAAGCCTTGATTTGTTCAGGGCTGAGTCCTTGGGGAGGGTTAGCCTCGAAATAAGCTTCCATTTGGGCTATCAGTTCATTCTGAAGTTTTTGCAGACCGGCCTGATCGCCGACTTGATACAACTGTTGGATTTTGCTTTGCTGTTTTCCGGCCAATTGTTGAAAATAAGCATTTTTGGCCTGGTTGATTTTTTGAGCTTCCAACTGGTCGATGTCCGAGGCTTTGTAAACCTGTCCCCAGACAATATAAAACTGAGAGCCGGAGGAGGCTTTTTGAGGATTCACCTGGTCTCCGGTGCGGGCAGCCGACAAAGCACCACGCTTGTGGAAGTATTTTGGGTAAACAAATTCTGCGGGAATCGTGTAGCCGGGACCGCCGGAACCCAATTGTTTGCCGGCAGGGGCATTGCGCGATTCGGGGTCTCCGCCCTGAATCATAAAGTCTTTGATGACGCGGTGAAACAGCAGGTTGTTGAAATAACCTTCGTTTACCAACTTAATAAAATTGTCCCGGTGCTTGGGGGTTTCGTTGTAGAGCTTGATTTTGACTTTGCCCATGGAAGTTTCCATCAGGACAAAAGTTGCTTTTTCTTCGGAATGCATCATGTGAGTTTGGCTGGTAAGGAGCAGTACGGAAATGAAAAAAAACAGTTTTTTCATGTTTAATTTATTTTAAGCCCCGCAAAGATATGAATATTCTGAGTACCTTTGTGTTCACTAACCCAAAAAAAGAACTATGACCAAACCAACACTATTTGTTTTAGCAGCAGGAATGGGCAGTCGTTACGGAGGGCTCAAGCAATTGGACGGAGTGGGTCCCCGTGGAGAAACCATTATGGATTATTCCATTTTTGACGCAGCCAGAGCCGGATTCGGCAAAGTAGTCTTTGTTATTCGTAAGAGTTTCGAAGAGGATTTTAAGACTAAAATTGTGAGTAAATACCAAGGTCTTATGCCTGTGGAGATTGTTTTTCAGGACTTGAACGACTTGCCTGCCGGCTTTGTCTGTCCACCCGGGAGACAAAAACCCTGGGGAACCAATCATGCCGTGTTGATGGGCAAAGATGTCATCAAAGAACCCTTTGCAGTGATTAATGCCGATGATTTTTACGGTAAGGAAAGTTATGTGGTCCTGGCAAAGGCCTTGAACGAGATGCAAGGGAAAAAGAACCACTATTGCATGGTCGGTTACAGGATAGGCAACACTTTGTCAGAGAGTGGTTCGGTGGCCAGAGGAATATGTCAGACCGACGAAAACAACTGCCTGACCACCGTGGTGGAACGCACCTGGATAATTCGCGACCAAGACGGTTTGGTTAAATATAAAGACGAAAACGAGCAATTGGTGACAGTGGGCGAAAACACTCCCGTATCTATGAATATGTGGGGTTTTACTCCCGATTATTTCGATTATTCCGAAACTAATTTCATCGAGTTTCTCAAAGAAAACATCGACAATCCCAAGGCTGAATTTTATATTCCCTGGGTGGTAAACAATCTGGTTAATCAGGGTAAGGCTGTCTGTAAGGTTCTGGATACTCCTTCCAAGTGGTTTGGGGTGACGTATGCCGAAGACCGCCCCACAGTAGTAAGTAAAATCAAAGAACTGGTCGAGGCGGGAGAATACCCTTCGAAACTTTGGTAAAAAATTAAGGACATCAGCAATATAAAACATTAGCAATTTAAATCACATGGATTACACAGCTATTTCGACACAATTCAAGAAACGTTACGGCTCAAAATTTAGCCTGTATGCCTCTCCGGGCAGGGTAAACCTGATCGGCGAACATACCGATTACAACGGTGGTTTCGTATTTCCCGGTGCTATCGACAAACTCATTGTTGCAGCCATCAATCCCAATGGGACCGATATGGTCAGAGTGTATTCTTACGACATGAAAGAAACAGCCGAATTTGGTTTAGACGAAAGACCTATTGCTTCCTGGGCCCTGTATATCTACGGTGTAATCAGAGAAATCGTTAAACGCGGTTTGCGGGTTGGCGGCTTCGATTGCGTGTTTGGAGGAGATATTCCCATAGGTTCGGGCTTATCGACTTCGGCCGCTTTGGAATCGACTTTTGCCTTTGCCTTGAACGATTTGTATAAGCTGGGACTGACCAAGTTGGATATGGCCCTGATCGGACAGGCTGCCGAACACAACGCCGTTGGAGTGCGTTGCGGCATTATGGATCAATTCGCCTCGGTGTTTGGAGAGACAGATCACCTGATACGTCTCGATTGCCGTTCGCTGGAATACGAATTGGTGCCTTTTCATCCCAAAAATTGTCGGTTGGTCTTGCTCGATACCCAGGTTAAGCACAACCTGGCGGCTTCGGAATACAATATACGCCGTGCGGAATGCGAGGAGGGGGTGTCTATTATTCAAAAAAAGCACCCGCAAGTAACATTACTGCGCGATGTCAGCCTTGATTTGCTGAACGATTTCAAAAAAGAGCTCAAAGAGAGTACCTATCGCCGTTGTCGCTATGTCATCGAAGAAAACCAGCGTTTACTTGATGCCTGCGAGGCCCTTAAACACGATGATTACGCGGAATTCGGACAAAAAATGTACGGATCGCACGAGGGCTTAAGCAAGGAATATAATGTCAGTTGCGAGGAATTGGACTTTTTGGTAAGTATTGCCGTTAAAAACGGAGCCCTGGGTGCACGCATGATGGGCGGAGGATTCGGCGGCTGCACCATAAATCTTTTGGAAGACAGTCATTACTCCGACTTTATCGAAGAGGCTATTGCTGCCTACAAAAAACAATTCAACCGTGCTCCCAAGGTTTACGATGTCAAAATCGGTAGGGGATCGCATAAAATCGCCTGATAATGTATTTGCTGGGTTACGATATAGGAAGTTCTTCGGTGAAAGCTTCTTTGGTAGACGCTCAGAGTGGCGAATGTGTTTACTCTGCCTTTTCACCGGCCGCAGAAATGTCGATAAAGGCCCTGCAATCAGGCTGGGCAGAGCAAGATCCCGAAGATTGGTGGCAGAACCTCAAAATTGTCACTAAAGAAATACTGTTACATACCAGGGTTGAAGCGACTTCGATCAAATCCATCGGTATTTCCTATCAGATGCACGGCCTGGTATTGGTCGACAAACAACAGAAAGTATTGCGTCCGGCCATCATCTGGTGCGATTCGAGAGCTGTGCCTTACGGTGAAAAAGCCTTTCGCGACCTGGGAGAGGAGCGTTGTCTTTCGCATTTGCTCAATTCCCCCGGAAACTTTACCGCAGCCAAGCTGGCCTGGGTCAAAGAAAACGAGCCGGAGCTTTTTAAGCAGATCGATAAAATTTTGTTACCGGGAGATTATATTGCACTTCGCCTGAGCGGAGAAGCCTCTACCACGGCTTCGGGTTTGTCCGAAGGTATTTTTTGGGACTTTAAGCTGCATCAGCCGGCAGATTTTATACTGGATTATTGGGGCATACCCCGGGAGTGGATTCCCGTGATATTGCCCTCTTTTTCGGAACAAGGGCGTTTGTCGGCTTCGGCAGCCGGTGAATTAGGCCTGTCCAAAGGCACTTCCATTTGTTACCGTGCCGGTGATCAGCCAAACAATGCTTTGTCGCTGAATGTGTTGAACCCGGGTGAGATTGCAGCCACCGCAGGTACTTCGGGCGTGGTCTATGGTGTGAACGACAGTCTGGCTTATGATCCGAAATCGAGGGTTAATAGTTTTGCTCATGTCAATCACAGCAAAGAGTCCATTCGTATAGGCGTTTTGCTTTGCATCAACGGCACCGGTATATTAAATGCCTGGCTCAAACGCAACTCCGCCTCAAACAGCCTGAGTTACGCTCAATTGAATGAATTGGCTGCCACGGCGCCCATCGGTGCCGACGGCCTGTCGATTTTGCCTTTTGGTAACGGCTCGGAGCGCATGCTCGAAAACAAAGCTTCCTCTTGCAGTATACACGGTTTGCAATTCAACCGGCATTCTCAGGCACATCTGCTTAGGGCGGCCCAGGAAGGCATCGTATTTTCCTTTGCCTATGGTATGGAAATCATGCAGGCGATGGGAATCAATACTGCGCTGATCAGGGCCGGTCATGCCAATATGTTTCTAAGTCCCTTATTCCGCGAAAGTCTTTCCACTCTTACAGGTGCCGCTATTGAGCTGTACGATACCGATGGTTCGGTGGGAGCGGCCAGAGGTGCGGGAATAGGTTCCGGTGTTTATCTTACACCACAGGAAGCTTTCGGTAAACTCAAAAGGATAGCCCGAATCAATCCCAAACCTGCTGAGCAGCCTGCTTATCTGGAAGCTTATGATCGCTGGAAACAATACATTTAGTCATATCAACACAAAACAAATAATTATGTCAACAAAAGAATTCTTTCCCGGTATCGGGAAAATCAAGTACGAAGGACCTCAATCCAAAAATCCCCTGGCATTTCGTTATTACGATGCCAACAAAGTGGTAATGGGCAAAACCCTGGCCGAATGGACCCGGTTTTCGATGGCCTACTGGCATACGCTCTGTGCCGAAGGCGGTGACCAGTTTGGCGGAGGCACTAAAACCTTCCCCTGGAACAAGGGAACGGTCCTGGAAAGGGCCAAAGCCAAAATGGATGCCGGTTTTGAGTTTATGAGTAAAATAGGCATACAATACTATTGTTTCCACGATGTTGACCTGGTCGACGAGGCCGAAACAATAGAGGAATACGAAGCCAACCTCAAAACCATGGTAGAATACGCCAAAAAAAAGCAGGCCGAAACCGGAATAAAGCTCTTGTGGGGCACAGCCAATGTGTTTGGTCATAAGCGCTATATGAACGGTGCTGCAACCAATCCCGAGTTTGCTTCGGTGGCTTATGCCGCTGTTCAAATTAAAAATGCGCTGGACGCTACTATTGCCCTGGGTGGTGAAAACTACGTGTTCTGGGGTGGTCGCGAAGGTTATATGAGCTTGCTCAATACCGACATGAAACGTGAAAAAGCTCATTTGGCCATGATGCTGACCAAGGCACGTGATTATGCCCGTGCCAAAGGATTCAAAGGAACTTTCCTGATTGAACCCAAACCCATGGAACCTACCAAACACCAGTACGATGCCGACACCGAAACGGTTATTGGATTTTTGAGGGCCCACGGTTTAGACAAAGATTTTAAGGTTAATATTGAAGTGAACCACGCCACTCTGGCAGGCCATACCTTTGAACACGAGCTACAGTGTGCCGCCGACGCCGGCATGTTGGGCAGTATCGATGCCAACCGGGGCGACTATCAAAACGGTTGGGACACCGATCAGTTCCCTATGAACCTGAATGAATTGACTGAGGCTTGGTTGGTTATTTTACAAGCCGGCGGCCTTGGTACAGGCGGCACCAATTTCGACGCTAAAACTCGCAGAAATTCCACCGACCTGGAGGATATTTTCATTGCCCACATAGCCGGCATGGATGCTTTTGCCCGCGCTTTGCTCGCCGCCGCCGATATTTTGGAAAAATCGCCTTACAAAAAAATGCGTAAAGAACGTTACGCTTCTTTCGATCAGGGCGAAGGTAAGGCTTTCGAAGAAGGTCGCCTGGGACTGGAAGAACTCAGGGCATTCGCTCTTAAAAACGGAGAACCCCGCCAGATAAGCGGTAAACAGGAATTGTACGAGGCCATAATAAATATGTATTTGTAATAATCTTCTTATAAAAAACTTAGCCCCGAACTGGACCAATCACGGTTCTGTTCGGGGCTTGAGTTTGAGCTAAAGCAGTCTGTTTATAGGATTACTTTCACGACATCGTTGTTTGTCTTAACCAAATAGATTTGTCGTGTATTCAAACCATCAATAGCATTAACTCCTTCATTGACCTGAACGCAATGAATTAATTTACCCAGGACGTTGTAGATTTCTACTGTTTGTTTACTGTCGGTTTGTATGTATAGTACACCGTTCTTGGTAAACACATTCCTGTCCTTGCCGGAAACACTTGGTTTACTAATGCCGTCAACATTAATATAAGTAGCTTTGGCTCCAACGTAGGTGCCATTTAATCCGGCGGTATACAAGGGTGAAGTACTTCCGTCAATTTGCAATTTATCTTCGTTGTAGAATACGCTGTCGAGGAACAAAGTAGACGTGAACAAACGTTCGAAGGTTACCTTGGTTTCGTCGCCTTCCGACACCGGTAAACTGACTGTTTTACCCTTTTGGGCACATACCGAGTCGGGAGCGAAGAAGTTCTTGAGAACTTGAACATCCAATACCTGATCGGTATCGGGATAGTACAAGGCAAGGTTGCTTATGGGATGATTCTGATTACTCCAACGCTTGTAGAACAGGTTGTTGTTGATTTTGATGTAGGCATCAAAACCGGCCGGTTTTTTGTTGAAGCCCAAGAATTGTCTGGCAGAAGCACCGGTGCCTCCTATTTTGTAGAAGGTGTTGTTCTCAATGGTTATATAAATGGTTGAATCTCCCTTATGCGAGGGTGAACCTTCTCTGGTAATGTTGAAGAACTGACTTCCGTGGAAGTTTTTGACGATATTTTCCCTGAAGGTGAATTTATCCAATTCATAAGTAGGATTGCTCAAGAATTGGAAGAAATGATAACCCTGGTTTCCGGAAGCTTTGTTCCAGCCCATATTGTCAAAAGTACAGTATTCAAACAGCACCTCATTAATCAACGCATTGGCGCAATTGTTGGTTCTCATGATGGGCTGATAGTCCAGATTGGTGAAAGTACAATTGCGTACAATAAAGGCGTCCATTATAGAGTCGGCAGTACTGATATAGAAAGGAGCGTAGCTGTCGGAATTGAAATTGACTATGCCGCTATCGCCACCGAACCAGTGCAGGCCTTCTACCAGGAAGGTGTTGAGTTTCGTGCCGTTGTTGGACGATAAGCGTCCGAAGATTGTAGGTGAATGGCCTTCGGCTGCTCTGATAGTCAGGTTGCCGAATGTTTGCGGGAAGGCCATACCCTGTCCAATCTGATAGATACCCAAGGTATCGGTAAGATTGTTTTCCACTTCGATAACATCTCCTCCAATGGCAATACTCAAAGCTGTTCTAAATTCAAAGGAATTGCTAACTCTGATGATTCCGCTTTCGGTTCTGTCCATATAACGCTCAACAATTCCTACCGGGGTACGTCCTGTTCCGCTTATGAAGAGGGGCGAACCTTTTGAGATGGTCAGCGCTTCTTCGTCAATAAATACATCGGTAATGCCCAGACCGGAAGCAGTCAAGAGGTTGTAGCTCGGGGTGACAGCACTGGCTTCGCTAAGGGTAAGGGCCTGTCCGTCAACAACAGATACAACATTATTGGGATAGAAGAAGTTGTTCAAAACTTCAACCTCGATCAACTGCGTGTCGGTGGCCAAAGCTGCCGGCAGGCTTATATATGCAATAGGTGCATGTTGTTCGCTCCAACGCTTGTAGAACAAGTTGTTGTTGATCTTAACTTTTGCATTAAGACCGCCCAGCGCTCCATTGTAAATCAGGAAGTGCTTGTTGGCGGTAGCATTACCTCCAATCTTGTAGAAGATGTTGTTGGCAATGACTACTGAGAAGTTTGGCCATACGGAATCGTATTCAGCGGTGGTTCCCTTCCTGGGGATATTGAACAGGTGGTTACCGTGGAAGTTCTTAACGATGTTCTTGCTGAACAACAGGCTGTCGCATTGATAGTTGGCAGCATCAGAGAATTCGATCAAAGTAGGACCGTCAACACCTGAGGCTTTACTTCCTCCTATGTTTTCGAAGAGGTTGCCTCTGAAAACTACGGCATTGATAAGAGCTCCTGCACAATTGTCGGTTTTCATAACGCTTGTGCTGTTGAAATTCTTGAACGTACAATTCTCAACGGTAATGCCGCCGGTAAGGGTGTCGGCCTTATTGAAATAGAAGGGTTCGTAAGAGGCATTGTCGTAGTTGGCCAAAGCCGTATTTCCACCGTCCCAAGTCAGGTTCTTGAAGGTCAGGTTGTTCAGCTTCATACCATTCGTTGCATAAAAACGTCCCCAGATGCTGGGAGTTGCTCCGCTAGCGGGCTGCAATACCAAATCGTTGGACGAACGCGGGAAAATCATTCCGCTGTTGCCGATTTCGTATACACCCGAGGCATCTGTGCTGTTTTTGAGCTTAATGGTAACGATGTCCAGATTTAAAGCGCTGTAATCGTAAGCCAGAGCTGCTATGAGTTCTTCGGTATTTTCTACGGTAGCTCCCGAAGAGGTCATGTTGAAGTTGGGTACAGCAAATACATCACCCGAGCCGATGTAATTTACAGCGTTGATAATCAACTGTACACCTTCTTCGCTGACGTTTTCGTAGTTTTCGGCAGAAAGTCCGATCATCATATATTTAGCTGCGGGATTGGAGTTGATTTCCTGAATACAAGCCAAGTCGGGACTTTGTTCCATTACAGCCAGCGTATATGCCTGAGGACCTTTGTAGCTGCTAAAGCCTTGCAAGCCTTTGAAGTCGTTGGATGTTGCCCCACGGCTCAGGAATAAGGTATCGAACACATTGAAAGCCTTCAGGCTGTCAAGCTCAATATTTTTGAATACAGGGTGGAATACCATGTTCGACTGAACTTTGGCGCGTAATTCAACCGGCGTGGCCTGATCGTATTTGCCATTGCCGGCGACACCCCAATTCCAACTGTTGCTGTTGTAAGTCATTGCCTTTAAGTTCAACAGAGGTTTGTTGCCAACGAGATATTTGCATGCTTTGGCAATGTCGGAATCGGCATCGGGGAATTCACTCAAGACTACTACGTCGTAATCGGCAAAGAGAGCATTTACACCGGCGCTGTCGCTTATTCCGGCGTATATGTCAGGATAAACGTAGGTCACGTTGAAATTTTCCATTAAAGCCGGGAGGATAACTTTATCCAGCGAGTCGGAGGTTATAGCACGGTCAAATGTTTTAATCCTGTCTGCAATAGTATTGATGTAAGCAACGTTGAGTGCGCCTTCTTTGTGTTCTACGTAATCAAAACCGTTTATGGAGAGGTTGGCCAGTATGAATTGACCGTTTTCATCCAGGGCTCCGTTGTTTTGCAGAATACGGATAGTTACATAGCTTTGATTGGTCAGTTCGGGCAAATCTACCGATACATGAGTTAAGCCATCCCAATCTTCGGGAGCGGCAAATTTTCCGGCAACGGTAAATGTATCTGCACCGTCTACGGCATAAGCCACAACACAACTGTCGGCAGCATCGCGCAGGTTGAAGTCAAAATTCAGGTTGATTTCCTGGAAATCCTGCAGAGAAACATCGATCTGGAAATAATTGGCGTGCTCTTCGGCCAGGGTGAAATCGACCGTGTCGTTTTTACCGGCAGGAGAAATCATAACGGCTTTTACACCGCAATCTTTACCCAATTGCATGCCATCCGAAGGTGAAGAAGCAGTGAGCATTCCTCTTACAACACCCAGATCGGAGGCGTACAGGGAATAATAATCTGCTTCCCATTCACCATCAATGTCGGTAACAAAAGAGGTCAGGTCGACTGTTCCGCTCGCTTTGGGCCTGTATAAGAAGTCCCATCCGGCAATGGTGCCGTCAAATTCAGGAACGGATCCTTTTTCGATTTGTCCGAAGATTTTGATCCGGTTGATGGATGTGCCTTCGAAAAAGCCCCAGCGCTCCGATTTTTTGTTTTTCATCGTGCCGTCTTCGTTTTGATCGGCAGCATTGACCAGTCTCATTTGGAAGGCGTTGCTTTGCCATTCTACACCACTCGTATACCAGTCTTTGTGCGGGCCTAAGACAACGATGTCTGTAGAGTCGGTGCCGGGAGCGTGTTTGGGTTTGAATCCAAGGTTAAAAACATTCCCCCAGTTACCGCCGATATACCAGGCTGAATCTTTTCCGCGATGGAGCTCATAAGCCATAATGGCATAAAAGGAGTTCGTACCGCAACCCTGGATAAAGATTGAGTCACTGGTAGTGGGAATACGGATAACAATAGAGTCGGTGGGACGTCCATAAAGCCAGCCTCCCTTCCATCTGTTCACATAAAAAAGAGGCCTTTCTTCTTCCGGTTGTTCCAAAAAGGCAGTGTAGCTGATGCCACTGTAACCGCTTTTCTGGCCGATAACTATGCCCCAAAGATCAACTTTGCCCTTTAAAGTGGCAACATCTGTTTTGGGAGGATAACCGTAATCGACAACAGAATTGTTGTGACGACCCCATTTGTTTACTTTTTTCACGCTCACGTTGTCGGTGATTGTCATAAAGGAAGGAAATTCCCAGGTGGAGCAATGCACCGAGTCGGCCATAATACCGCTGTCGTAAATAATGTAGTCGTTGGGGTCGGTAATGATGGCATCCACTTTGGGCACTGCCACCAAAAACAACAACAAGGTCATTAATAAAGGAGTCAGGATTTTTTTCATAAAAGGTAGAATTAAAAAGTTAAACGTGTTGACAAATTAAGAGTAAAACACAAAATTGGGTAAAATTAGCGGTTTTTGGTAATTTTCTATTGGTAAAAATTGATAAAATATTGCGACTTTTTGGTAGGGAAGGTTTTTTTAAGGATGATTAATAGAAACAATTCCCTGTATGCAAGAAAGTTTTGATGTGTTCCCGATTTAATATATACGCCAATTAACCTTGTAAATCAAAAACAAATACAATTAGCAATCTTTAGCAGAGATGTTTTAAAACTTTTCTCTAAATTGCGCCCTATTCTATATGAATAGCCCCGTCGAAAGAGACATTCTGGCTTTGCTTCAGTCCCGACTCGAAGCCAGCATTCGTCTCGCTACAAAACTTATTTTTCAACTACCCGTGATAAACATTAATTAAACATAGCGATGAATGTCAGAAACTTAAGGACAGAATACAAAGTTAATCCCCTGGGGATTGCAAACCTTAATCCCAGGCTATCCTGGAGATTGGATACCGAAAAAGAAAACAGTCTTCAAACCGCGTACAGAATTAAGGTGGCATCCACTCCCGAAGCATTAAAACGCAATCAATTGGTGTGGGACAGCGATGTGGTTTCGTCCGACCGGTCGGTGTTTGTGGAGTATCAGGGACCGCAATTGGTTTCGGGGCAGAGGCTTTACTGGCAAGTTACGGTATGGGACAATCAGGGCAATCAGGCTACTTCCGGTGAGACAGCTTACTGGGAAATGGGCTTATTGACTTCCGGCGAATGGAAAGCTGCCTGGATCACCCCCGGCTGGAAGGAAGATACATCACAGTCCAATCCTTGTCCCTTTTTCAGGAAAGAATTTAATGTAAAGAAACAAGTGGCCAAGGCCAGGATGTATGCCTCGGCTCTTGGTTTATACGAGCTATACCTAAATGGGGAGAGGCTTGGCAATGATTTTTTCAATCCGGGCTGGACTACTTACAGTAAACGCATTCAGTATCAGGTGTACGATCTTACCGCCTTGTTGAAGCAAGGCCGGAACGCTCTGGGAGCCATCGTTGGTGACGGTTGGTATCGCGGTTTTTTCGGCTTTCAGGGTGAACGTAATCTTTACGGCGATAAGGCCGGCCTGATTACTCAGCTGGAGATTAACTACGAAGACGGCTCCAAAGAATGGATTTTGAGCGATCCGTCCTGGAAAAGCGGTAAGGGACCCCTCCTCAAATCGGAAATTTACCATGGCGAATTTTACGACGCGAGGCTTGAAATCCTCGGTTGGGCAGAGCCGGGATTTGATGATTCCAAGTGGGAAAAAGTCACCACACTGAATCAGTCGAACGAAGTGTTGGTTCCAACCGAAGGAGAGCCCGTCCGAATTACCGAAACCCTTAAACCCATCAAGAAATTTGTGACGCCCCGCGGGGAGTTGGTATTCGATTTCGGACAGAACCTGGTGGGTTGGGTGCGTTTTCGCCTGAAGGGAGAACGGGGACAGAGTATCGTATTGCACCATGCCGAAGTGCTGGATCAGGAAGGCAACTTCTATACCGACAATCTTAGAGTGGCCAAAGCCGAAGACGTCTATATTTTCAAAGGAGAAGGTGTAGAAGAATACGAACCTCGTTTCACTTTTCACGGTTTCAGATACCTGCGTGTCAGCGAATATCCGGGCGAAATCGGCCTTGACGATGTAGAGGGCCGTGTGGTGCACAGCGATATGGAAAAAATTGGGGAATTTGAATGTTCCGATCCTTTAATCAATCGCTTACAACAAAATATTCAATGGGGCTTGCGGGGCAATTTTCTGGATGTTCCCACCGATTGTCCCCAGCGCGATGAGCGCATGGGCTGGACGGGCGATGCGCAGGCATTCGCTCCTACTGCCTGTTTCAACATGAACACGGGAGCTTTCTTTACCAAATGGATGAAAGACTTGCAGCTCGACCAAAAAGCGGACGGCAATGTACCCTGGGTGGTTCCCAACGTGCTCGAAGGCGGAGGAGGCACCGGCTGGTCCGACGGATATGGAGGTACCGGCTGGGCAGATGCTGCCGTAATCGTTCCATGGACTGTTTACCAATCCTACGGAGACGTTCAAATACTCGAGAACCAATACGAATCGATGAAAGCCTGGGTGGAATATATGATCAGGCATTCGGGTTCCCGCTATATTTTTGATTATGGTTTCCATTTCGGGGACTGGTTGTCTTTTGCCGAGTATTACACCTATAATTACAACGCTCCCGATTACGGTTATGCCGGCGCCCACACCGAAAAAGACCTGATCGCCACCGCTTATTTTTATTATTCCACCTCCTTGATGAGTAAGATAGCTTCGCTTCTGGGCCGGAACGAAGATTCCGAGCGTTATGCCGGCCTTTTGCCCAGGATAAAAGAGGCTTTTCACCGAGAGTTTATTACTCCAAACGGAAGATTGGTTTCGGGGACTCAAACAGCCTATGTATTGGCCTTAGGTTTTGACCTGATACCCGAAGAGGAGCGTGAGGCAATGGCAAAACGTCTGGCGGACGACGTCCGTTATTTTGGTCACCTGACCACCGGCTTTTTGGGTACTCCCTTACTTTGCCGTGTGCTGAGCGACAACGGCTATCCCGACCTGGCCTATCAATTGTTGTTCAATAAACGTTATCCTTCCTGGCTTTACCCCGTTACCATGGGAGCAACCACCATCTGGGAACGCTGGGACGGCATCAAACCCGACGGTTCTTTTCAAACTGTGGGAATGAATTCCTTCAATCACTACGCTTACGGTGCGGTGGGCCAATGGCTTTACAGTACTGTGGCCGGCCTGAACATCGATCCTTCGAAACCGGGTTACAAACACAGTATCATCAGGCCCTGTCCTACCAGGCGATTGAATTATGCCAGAGCAAGTCTTCAGACTATGTATGGACTTTTGCTCTCGTCCTGGGAGATAAAAGGGGATGATATAATATATAAGTTCAGAATACCGCCCAATACTACAGCTACCATTTATTTGGAAGCGGAAAAAATAAATTATTCCCAGAAAGCACAAGATTTATCCGGCATTAAAAAAATGGGGGATAAGCAGTTCGTCATAGAAGCGGGTTCCGGCAGCTGGGAATTTGTAGCTCATAAAGCAGTAATAAACAATTAATCCAATAACTTTAATTAAGAAGAGTATGTCAGAAGCAAGTAGCAAGGATCTTGTTGAGTTGAAAGAAAATCACTCCCATCCGGAAAAAATTACTAAAGAACAATGGAAAGCCTCTGCGTTGGCGGGAATGGCTTCTTACCTGGATGCCGGTTCAATCGTGGCACTGGGGGCAGGACTGGCCTTGTTTCAAGAATACCTTAATTTATCAAACAGCGCTGTGGGTTTGTTGGCAGCCATCGGACCCAACGCCATAGGCTGCGCCATCGGCTCTATCATTGGCGGAAGGCTGGGCGACAAATGGGGCCGTAAACGCATTTATCAAATAGACTTATTGGTTTATGCTTTTGGAGTTTTATTGATTACTTTCTGCTTCAATGCCACCATGTTGTTTGTCGGCACCTTCATAGTAGGAGTAGCCGTCGGTGCCGACGTACCCACCTCACTGGCTTTTGTGGGCGAGGTGGCTCCCGATAAGGCTCGCGGCAAACTGCTCGGCTTTACACAGGTGGCCTGGTCTTTCGGCCCTGTGGTGGTGCTCTGGTTGGCTATGTTTTTGGCAGACCTGGGAGTTACGGGTATTCGCATTGTTTTTTTGCATTTATTTGTGGTGGCCCTGGTTACCTGGTATTTGAGGCGCAGCCTGTCTGAATCGGCCCGCTGGACTAAAGCGGCTAAAACCAAAGGCAGCCAGCTTCGCTTACTTTTGAAAGGCTCCAATTTAAGAGGAATGGCTTATACGGCCACTATTTATCTTTTCTGGAACCTGGCGGCAGGTACGGCAGGTATTTTTAACCCTTACATTATTAAGACACTTAATGCAGGTTCTTCGCAGGCTCTCAGCGTTGGCCTTTCGAGCGCGGGTTTTATTATTTCCATAATAGTAACCTCTTTGGTTTTTATGCGTTATTCCGACCGGAATTTTAAAACCAGAAAATTGCTTTGGGGCATCGGAGCCGTGATGCAGGTGGTAGCTTATAGTTTGTTCCTCTTTTTGCCCTTTACCATTCCGGTTATAATCGCCAATATTCTGATGTTTTCTTCCGGTGGTGCACTAGCCGGCGAAGCCTTCTACAAGGTGTTCAGCCAGGAACTTTTCCCGACTATGCTTAGAGGTACGGCACAGGGTATAACCTTTGGTATCAGCCGGACGATACTCGGGGTCTGGAGCTTCTTTGTGCCGATTTTGGCCAAAACCGGTATCGGCCCGGTGGCAGCCCTACTGTCGGTCTTCCTTTTGATCAGCGGCTCTGTCGGCTTCTTCTTTATGCCGGATACTTCGGGAAAATCCCTGGAGCAGATTGCTAAGGAACGGGCGTGACAGGCGCTTTTGTGTGGTTAAAAACAAAAAACATTTCCTATGAAACTTCTCTTTCAATCCATGGGAATTCTATCCGTCTTAATAATCTGTACGACAGGATGTTCCCCGACTAAAAGCAAGCAGTGGGCGCATTTACGGCAAGACACGCTGTATATTAAGGCTTCTCAGTTTAGGGCCGGTGAAAATACCATTGCTTTGGGCGATTCGGCAAACCTGATTCATTTTGTTATTGCCGAAAAAGACAGAGTGCCTTTTAATCAGTCTGTTGTAAAACAAACCAACGAGCAGGCGGCTTATGGACCGGATGCAAAACTGCCTTATTTTACCGTGCGTTTTGCTGTTCCGATTCCTCCTGCATACACCCCTTTCGAGGTGGGCACACTTGCGGGATTAGAACACGGAGTGTATCACCACAACCATTCGCCGGGGTTTGAGATTATGCCCAACGGCGATGCCCTGGCTGTGTTTTTCAGTTCGCCGGCCGGGAAGAGCGAAAGCGATACGGCTGCCACCTTTGTTCAGGCCAGGCTTCGTCACGGCTCGGAAGACTGGGATATGCCCGAAGTCTTTTTTGATACACAGTTTGGTAACGACCAATCCGGTTTGCTATGGAACGACAAGGGCAAAATTTGGTTTTTCGGAGGAGGCAGATATATCTCTGATTATGTTCCCTTCAGAATAGCTGTTTCGACGGACAACGGTGCCTCGTGGACTTTTTCTGTTCCTCAGCTCGATACGGCAGCAACGGACTACACGGCTCAGCCGGTAGTAAACGCTTTCCGTGATCCCCAGGGTGGAATATATATGGTTTGCGACGGAGACGGGAGTGAAAGTTTTTTGTGGTACAGCGCCGACGAGGGGAAAAGCTGGAAAGATAAAGGTGGAAGAACCGGTAGTCGCCATTCGACCATACTACCCCTTGACGATAAAGGCACCCTACTTGCACAGGGTGGAAAAAACGCCGATATCGAGGGTTGGAATGTTCGGAACATTTCGCACGACTGGGGCGCAAGCTGGGAAGAAGGAACGTCTTCACCCTTCCCGCCCTTAGGCACTGCCCAGCGTCCTTCTATGATACGTCTGGCTTCGGGTTGTTTGTTTTATGTGACAGACTCCTACATGCACAAAAAAAATATCGCTCCGCCGGCCGGCTGGGAATTCGGGAACAATGCCGTAGTTGCCATTTCCAAAGACAATGGAGAAACCTGGCATATTAAACCGCTTCCGGTTCAATTGCCGCAACGCCATCGTCCTCCGCACGGATCGTTGGGCTATTCAACCGCACGTCAGGCACCCAATGGTGTTATTCATATTCTGACCACGGCCAACTTTCCTCCCATTCACTACGAATTGAACGAAGCCTGGATATGGTCCGATCTGGCTGATATTACCCCGGAATCGGATGGTGGCGAAGTAAAGAGCTTTACCGAAACTTATAAAGACGGCCGGTTAAAGTCGGCCTGGAGTGCACGCATTTGCCCCAATGGCCGGTATTTATTGCACGGTGAGACGACCGATTATTACGAAAACGGTGCGATTCAGCACGTGGCAGTCTATGAAAACGGCCGCAAATCGGGCGAAGAGCTTTATTACGATAAAGAGGGGAAGCTTGAATGGAAATGGCAACGCGATTTGCATACTAATACAGGAGTCTGGACTCAGTACTGGCCAAACGGCAACAAGAAGGTAGAATCCGTCTGGAATATCCGGCCTCAAGCCAGAGACTTGAACCGTGCCTTCTTTGGATACGTCGCCGAAGGGCCGTCCACTCATTGGGATTCCGATGGAAACCTCGTAAAAGTGTACCAATTCAGCAAAGGCCTCTTACAAGAATAAGCCAAAAAAAGTTTTGCCGGAATCGATGTTACCGGAGTTGTCTAACATACTCCGTAAGAAATGGCTTAGTTCAAAAAGAGCTCGATTACAGGAATTTCGAGGGGTGGTTTATTAACAGGCAGGCTCAACCTCAAGTCGTTGTCTTCCGTGCTTCCCTGATCGATGGCTATGAATCCTTTTGAAGTGGATATTTTAATTTCGGAGGCATCGTGCAGGAATTGCAGGTAGTTGACTTTCCCTTTCATTCCCTTCAGGGTAATATTGCGCAGGGGATAATCGAGTAAATGAACGTAGAGCCTGTTGGTCGTGGGATTGTAGGTCAATAAGGTGTTCTCCGGAGTCTCAAAAGAATCGGGAGCCTGGGTGCAGCCGTAAATGGAGCGGGCGTTGTATTTCATCCAGTCTCCGATTTTTAGCAGGGCGTTTTCTGCCCGATAGTCGATGGTGCCCCTGCCGGTAGGCCCTACGTTCAACAAAAGATTGCCTCCTTTGCTTACCGATTCTATCAGGAGCACCAGCAATTGTTTGTTGTCTTTCCAGGTTAATTCATCCCGGTAGTAGCCCCAGGATCCGCTGAAAGTTTGGCAGGTTTCCCAGGGAATCTTTTCTCCCTTGTAGGTAGGCCATTTATCTACCTTATGTTGCTCGGGAGTGGCAAAGTCCCATCCTCCCCAATAATCGCTCAAATCCATACGGTCGTTTACTATTATCCCCGGTTGAAGTTTGCGAACCAGTTGTATGAGCTCAACTGAACCCCAATCCTCACATCCCTTACCGAATTCTTCTTCGGGGAAAGAAAAATCCAGAAACAAGAGGTCAATTTTACCGTAATTTGTCAACAACTCCGTGACCTGGTTTTTGAGGAACTCGCGGTAAACAGACATGTCGCGGCAGCGGTTGAGTCGTTCGTAATCTTCCTTGTTTTCAGGGCTTTGAGGATGTTTGACATCTATGGTGTACTCGGGATGATGCCAATCGAGCAGGGAATAATAAAACCCGATTTTCAGCCCTTCTTCGCGGAAGGCCTCAACCCATTCTTTTAGAGCATCTTTGCCGTAAGGAGTGTTGGTGATTTTATAATCGCTGAATTTAGTGTCGAACATGGCAAAACCGTCGTGGTGTTTCGAGGTGAGTACTGCGTATTTCATGCCTGCCGTCTTGGCCAATTTGGCCCATTCCCGGGGCTGGTACAGATCGGGATTGAAATGGTCGACGTATTTTTGATAGCTTTTGTCGTCCATTTGTTCCCGTTTTTTTACCCATTCATGACGAGCGGCCAGAGAGTAGGGCCCCCAATGGATAAACAAGCCAAAGCGGTCGTTGGTCCACCAGGCAAGACGTTCTTTTTTTTCTTCCGGGCTTTCGTTCCAGATTTTTTTCTGTTGCGCATTGGCACTTAAAAAAGCCATACATAAACAAACGAGGATTATGATTTTTTTCATCGCCTAAATAAATTGATTGTGTCAGTTTTGTTGGAAACTGTAAATGTAACAAAAGTATAAAGTGAGTCGAAAAACTCAAATCAGTTTTGAACCAAACCGTTCAAATAATGCTCCAGCATGGTGTAGCCTTCTGCGTTTGTTGTGTTCCGGTCTTCGGGGTTCGAGGGGTCAAGCCCGTGTTTGGTTTCCCATTCGTCGGGCATACCGTCGCGATCGCTGTCCACGGGAGCAGGAAGGCTATTCAACACAGGCCATCCGCCCACTTCCGAAGTGGACATCACCACGCCCTTATCATAGGTGGTGTTGCCGGTGCGGGCTTCCTCAAGAATTCTCAAATCGACGCCATCTCTTTTGGGGAAACAAGCTCCGGCTCCCGCTAAAACAGATAAATAGGCTGCTTCGGCCTGTTCCGTAGTTATAGCCGAGAATTCATTTGGTTGGTCTACCATCCATTGAGTAGCGCCTTTCACTCCAAGGCTGTTGTCGCGTGAAATGCTTTCGTTGCCCTCCCACACATTACCTTCGATATACCAGGAACTTTCCGGTATTTCTTTGTAAACACCGGCTTCGTCTATCCGGGCGAACACATCGATGCTGCTGTTGGGTCCGGGTTTGAAGTAATTGTTGACAATGTTGATGCTGCTCGGTTTACCGTCGAAGGTGCGGTGGCCGAAATTGAAGATAACGTTGTTGCGGAAATCCATACGATGGGTTTGATAGTTGTGGTTACCCCCTACGCTGGGATTCCGTCCCGGACAATTGGCGATAAGATTATGGTGATAGGAAGTATTTATGCCACCCAGTGTTGCTGCAAATCCGTGTTCTTTGTGGTGCAGACCTTCGGCTATGATGCACCACTGAAGGCTTAAGTTTTTGGAACCATGCCATGTGTTGACCACTTCGTCGGTGCCCCAGCTAAACGAACAATGGTCAACTATAACGTTTTCGGCGTTCTGAATGGTGATGGCGTCGTCTTGTTTTTCGGACAGGTTGCCGCGCCTCACTCGCAAATAGCGAAGAATTACGTGATCGGCAGCCAGCTTGATTTTATAATTTTTCAGAGTGATGCCGTCGCCGGGAGCTGTTTGTCCGGCAATAGTCAGGTAAGGATTGCCGATAGTCAGATCGCTTTCAAGTTCGATAGTGCCTGAAACATTGAAAATAACCGTACGCGGCCCTTCCTGTTCAACAGCCTGACGGAGGCTGCCGGGGCCGCTGTCGTTCAGATTGCTTACAAAAAGAACCATGCCTCCGCGTCCGCCCAGGGCTTTAGCACCATATCCTTCCGCACCCGGAAATGCCAATGGTTGAGAGCAAACGGGCAAGGATAGGATAAAAGAAACGACTATGGTAAATAAAAAAGATCTCATAATAAGTAACTTGAAAATTACCTTAACAAAATAAGTCCGGCTTAATGTTAGCGACTAGTACTGAAATTTACCTCAAAATGATCTTGGCAACAGCCATCTCGTTGATTTCGTTGTAAGCTGCCAATACATACATGCCCCTGGAGAGAGCGGATAAATTTACCGATCGGATTTCCTCGCCGGAAAGCCGGACAACACAGCGACCGGTCATGTCAAACACCTGGACGGCGTGTACAGGCCGGTTGCTTTGTAGATAGACCTGTTTATTCCCGTCTGTCCAGATATTCAGGGAAATTTCTTTGTTCACCCGGGGCAGAGCATCTGATTTTTGTAGCAAGACATAAATATCCCCAATAGCTGTGCCGTCCGTTCCTTGGGGGTCTCCATGTATTTCGGAGATATAATCGGGTATCCAGCGGATATGTACCAGATCTTGATCCCAGGCATTTTCGGGTAAGGGCAGGACGCTGTTATTCCAGCTTTTTGTTGAATCAATATCGATAACTCCCAGCGTTTCAAAGCTTGCTCCGTTGTCTGTGGAATATTCTGCTTTTTGGACAGAGTAGCCGTTGGAATCTACGGCCATGGACGATCGTAATACGATATCCGAGTGGCCTTTGGTCGAAAAGCTCGCTTCGTAATAATAGCGATCGTTCAAGTCGTTTCCGTTCAGCACAGCCGAACGGCCCAGGTAACCACCCTCCAAAAGGGAATAATTTAACCAATCGGCCGTATTCCCCTGTTGATCACGGAGGTTAAATTCTCCTATATTGTTTTCGTCGCTGCAATAATCGGAGCTATAAGAGGAATTTCCGGGCATTCTGAACGTCCAGGCTACGATAAAAGGGTGTAAACGAAAACGTGCCGTGAGGTTTTTATTTTCGTTCATGGTGATGATGCGAACCGAGTCGGTGGAGGCATTTTCCCAAGAGTCGAGACGGAAGAGCGGGTGATCAACAACGCTCAAAGTGACTTCTGTGCCGGCTTCATAATAAGTGACGCCGTCGATTACCGTATCGGAACCACAGAGTTGAATCAGTTCCTGTGGCCCGCCAATTACCGAGCAATTCAGGGAATACAAGGGAAGCTTTTCGAAAACAGCCGTCACTTGTTCGTCTTTGTCCAGCGTAAGTACAAAGCTTTCTTCTTCCGAAAGAACTTCGTTGTTTGCGTTGATCCACTTTATAAACGTATAGCCGTATCTGCGTTGAGCGGTAAGTGTTATCTGTGTGCCCGCAAGATGCTGTTTCGCAGATGGCTCCTGCAGAATCACTCCTGCAGAATCGGGAGCTACCGAGGTGGCTATATTTACCCAGTGTTTAGGATTCAGCAGCAAATCCAGTTCAGTAGCGGTAACTCCGCCGTCCAGTCCGTTGAAGGTGCTCAATCGACCATTTCCGGCGATGGCTTTCACTTTGTAATTGACCGTTCCCCGGTCAACAAGATCATAATAACTGTTTGTTTCGGCAAAGTCTATGGCGGCATCGTTGGCGTAGACCACATAACCCACCGCGTTTTCGACGGCCGTCCAACTTAGTTTTCTGTTGCTGACTGTCAGAGATTTGGGGCCGGAGAAAGGGAGGAATTGCGAGACCGGATCAAAAGCGCTCGATGAAACAGCCCGGTAGATGGTGTTCATTCCCAGTAAATTATAACGGTCTTTGTCGCTCAGCTGCATACTCCACGACACTCTTCCGGAAACGTCGGCAAGGGCCGATCCGTCGGCATTAAGGCTTTTGTATTCGGCAAACGAGCAATTTTGTTCGTTCCCGCCCCAGGCATTCCAGCCGGCCCGATTGATATGGCTGCCCAGGCGGCAATTCATAAAAATACTGCCCGATTCTGAAGACCAGGGACGTCCTAGATAAACGTCGTTTGCTCCGTCTTTGGCCAAGAGGTCGCAGTCGTTAAATATAAATCTGTAGTACAGGATTTTACCGTTGCTCAGTCTTGCAGTATATACAATATCTTCGGGTGCCGTAATGTAGCCATTCCGGTTGCTCACGATCTTGCATTGATAAAAATAACAGGTGCCGCCGGCGTAAATAAAATCGACTCCTCCCTCAATGGTACATTGATAGTAAAAATACCGCCTTCCTTTTTTGGTGCGGTGTGTATCCTGATTACCGAGAATCTTACAATTCTTCAATACCTGTCTGTCTCCGCTTTGATAAATGGCTTCGGCCTGTGCTGCCTTGCTGGGATTTTTGACGGTAATGTTTTCCATGTAGAAATCGGGGGCGGTCACCGTAAAGGTGGCAGCCGTCATGCCGTCGGCTACAATCGTACCCTCTCTACCCGGGTAGGTGATGGTTTTACCGTGGTAATCTTCCCACACAATCACCACGCTGTCAACGTTCTCGCCAATCATGCTGATCACTTTTCTTGAGTCCTGCCAGCGATTACCGATAAATACTTTCTCTTCGTAAACTCCCTTTTTAACAAAAATGGTTTTGCGGCCGGCGTTTTCGGGAACGGTTTCGATAGCCGCATTGATGCTGGTAAAATCACCGCTGCCGTCTTTGGCTACAACAATATCATAGGGCTTGGCTGTTTCCACGGGAATGTCTTCGCCGACCAGGCTGCACAAGTAGGCATCCAAAGCCGTATATCCGCTTTTCAGAATCAGGTTGCGGTCGTCGGGATTCGAAGGATCCAGGCCATTGGCGAGTTCCCAGTCGTCGGCCATACCGTCGTGGTCCTCGTCTTGTACCTGATTGTAGGTGTTGTAAACCGGATAACCCCCGGCATCGGATGGTTTATTTATAATACCGCAAACCCGGTGATTGTTGAAGGTACCGTGAGCAGAAGCCGTGCAGGTGGTGACTTCGTGAATAATACGTCTGTCCACGGTATCGCGGGGGAAAGCCCCAACGCCTCTCAAAACGCTGCTATAAGCCTCTTGAGCCGATTCCGTTTCGATAGGATAGGGCACGGGGATATGATCCGACTTCATAGTGGCCATAGTGATACTTGGAACGGCCTCTGTATAAGCGCTGATATCCAATCCTCTATAGTTGTCTGCATTCAGTGCCGCATTGGTCGAACCCTCGATGTAATTGCCCGAAAGATGCCATTTCCCGTAACTTCTGCCCGTTTCGGTACTGTAAGAGGCACCGATGAAAACAGCCGTTCTGTTGTTGGGATAGGCCGGCCCTTGTTTGTAGTAATTATTTACAAAATTCAATTGAAACAGTCCTGCACTTCCCTGGCGGTTGTCGCCGCCGTAGCAGGCGTTCTTTTTGCCGAAGTTGTAATTTACGTTATTCACAAAATCCAACAACATGACCACATCGTTTTTGGTGGTGGCGCCGAAACGCGGAGAACGGTTGTAATTATGTGCCAGTAGATTGTGGTGGTAGCTGGCTGTTTTGCCTCCCAACACGGCACCATAACTGCGGGCTCCCTTGCCGTGACCGGCATCGTAAAGCCCTTCGGCAAAAATACACCATTGCACCGTGGTGTTGTCGTTATCGTAAAAGCCGACGTTTTCTTCGGCAGACCAGGCAAAGGAGCAGTGGTCTACAATAAAATTACCGCCGTTCTCGATGTTCAGGCTGGCTCCCGGTATAAAATCGGCAGAGGTGGGAGCGACTTCCGGGTTGTAAACGGTATCGTTGAGTACCCCCACCCGGGAACGGATATGGCGTATAATTAAATTCCGGCTGCCTCCCAGGTTGACACAACCTCCTTTGATGCAAATGCCGTCTCCCGGAGCGGTTTGGCCCGCGATGGTTACATTGTTTCTCTTCATTCTCAAATCGTTGCCCTTAAGGTCTATAATACCCGAGACCCTGAAAACGATGGTTATCGGCTGACCCGAGTGTTGTTTCATTGCCCAGCGCAGGCTGCCCACCACAGGATTGGAAGGATTGTCTTCGAGTGTGGTTACTTCTACCACTTGGCCTCCCCGACCTCCGGTCGCCCACATTCCATAACCTTCGGCAGTGGGAAAAGCCGGTGTCTGAGCAAACAACACAAAAGTCGAAAAAAGCAAACTGAGGGATAAAAAGATTTTTTTCATGCTTGAATTTTATAAATGAGATAGTTTCTATATCGGTGATTCTAATGGAACTTTAGTCCGGGCTAAGTTGGCAAGCGCAGCGGTTCTATTTTTTAAATACTCTTTTCACATCGTACTTCATTCCTGTTTGTGCGTCGTTTAGTTCCAACAGATACATTTGTGCCGGCAATTCGGCCGGGCACTTGATTTGGAGGCGGACTGCACCTGCATGGATGGAATAGTGTTCTCTGAGCATTTCCTGTCCGTTCAGATTGCGTAAAATCAGGTTGATTTCCTTGCTTTCGCCGGCCTGAGTTTCGATGTTGAGTTCAGAGCTGAAAGTGCTGGGATAGACTTTGAATTCCATCTCTTTGTGTTGAGTTGCAGAGAGGGCCGAGGCCGTGTCTTCATGCACGTAAACACCGATGCGGCGTGTCATACTGCTGTTGTCGGCGTCGGTAACAGTAAAGTCGAAATAGCGGATGCCGGTATAATCGCCCTGAGGTGCCACGTTAACGGTGGATCCCGAAAAGTTAAGACTCAGATCGGTAGCCGTAGCCAAACTGAATTGGGGATTCTTGGTATAAGCGATGGCAAAGGGTGCCAGATCAATCTCGATGGATTTGTTCTTAGGCAGATAATAACGGGGCACCGACATCCATTCCAGGTAATCTTCCAGAGCGGTGTAGCCGTCCATGTCGGGGTCGGCATTGGCATCGGAGAAATCGCCTTGGGCAGAATACGGGTTGCTGCCGTGTAGTTCTTCCCACCAGTTGGGCAGTCCGTCGCGGTCGGTATCGAAGACATCAAGATCGATGACTTCGTTGCCGTAATCTTCGAAACCGCCGGCATCGGCTTCGTTGTCGATCAGGCCTTTTTTGCCGGTCTTGCTGCCCACATAGGTATAGGTGCCGTTCAGGGTTTCGCGAACTACTCGCTGATCCTGGGCGTCAAAAACAGGCATAGTGCAACCTACATCGCTAAGAGTGCTTTTGTAGGCGTCTTTGGCTGTTTCGACGGTGGCAAAAGAGGGGAAGAAGGGCTCGTCTACAAATACGGTCCAATCTACCACCTGGGTGCTGGCAACTTGCAGGGCCCGGCCGCAATTATTGTCCGTACCGTCGCACAAAAAGCTGCCGTTGTTGTTTTCAAGAACATTCCCTGCATAATAATAACTTTGAGATCCTTTACCCAAACCTTCCAATTGTGCGGTAAAGATGGTGGTTGTACCCCCGGCGGGACCTCTCTTGTAGTAATTATTGACAAAATTGGCCTCGTGTACTCCACCGTCGGTAGTACGACCGTCCCAGTTGTACACTACGTTATTGAAAATATCCATGCGCCCGGCATAATAGCCCGCGCCGTCCAGGCCTCCGCCCAAACTCCAGTTGCGGCCGTTGTTGTGGGCCAGCAGGTTGTGGTGAATAGTGCCGATGTCGCCGCTGACGGTGCCGGCAAAACCGTGGGCTTTGCCTTCGGGGTAATTTTTATGGCCTGCCACGTTCAGGGCTTCGGTTACCATGCTGCGTTGCAGGGTGATATTCTTGGCATTGCGAGAGCTGAACACTTCGTCTATGGCCCAGCTTATGGAGCAATGATCTATAATGCTGAAGTTGCTCCCGGCCATACCCATGCCGTCGGCCGTTTCACCTCCTCCCAGTCGGACACGAATAAAACGGGTAATAGCTTCGTGACCGGAGCCGACAGGAGCCCGGCTCAGGCAAATGCCTTTGCCCGGAGCGGTTTGTCCGGCCAGGGTAAGATAGTCGTTCATAAAGATGCGGCCGCCCAGCTCTATTCTGCCTGAAACGGCGAACAGCACTGTTTTGGGGCCACTCTTGTCGGTTACCGCCTCGTGGAAGCTGCCCGGTCCGCTGGCGTTTAGATTGGTCACATACACCACTTTACCGCCTCGTCCTCCGGTGGCAAAACGCCCATAGCCTTCGGCTCCGCGGAAGGCCAGTTGCCTGGGGCGGAAGCTCCAGACGTTACCTTTGGACAGGATGCCGTCCTGATCCAGTTCGTCCACCCTCCAGTAATAGGTGTTCATGCTGTAGGGGTCGGCCAGCAAAAAGGTGGTGTCGTCACAGGCTTTGATGCCTGCCAACAGGGCGGCATCGGTGGTGTCGGCGTTTTCGATCAGTTCTTTGTCGGTACCTAAAAAGAGGTAATGTTTCTCCACCTTGGCCGAGGCCGGCGACCAGCTTAATATCAGAGATCCGCTGTCGGCATCCACATGCATGTCGGCATCGCCGGGGCAGGGGTTTTTAGCCAGTTTGCTCACCTCTACCGTATTGAGTTCGATGGCGTTGAGCCATACATTGTATTGGGGATTTACCCCTTCTGGAGGGGTAAAGGATGTCACGGCTTCGAACAACATACGTACCACTTGATCTTCGGCAGTCACTTGAAGCACTGTCAGTAAGATGGTGGCTTCCGAAGCGACCAGCGCCCGGCTGGTAACGCTGACCGAATCGTGTATCAGCACGCTGTCCAGGTAAACGTTCATGGGTGAAGGGGCTTTTCTTGCCGGATCTTCCCATGAATTGTGCATGGTCTGAATGGTATGTGTTCCCACAGGCAGTCCGGCAATTTCGAGCAAGAGTTTGCCTCCGGCCTCTATGGTTTGCGAGCCGTAGTCGATATTGGCTCCGTCGCAGGTAAGTCGGGCGTAATAAGGATTTTGTACCATGACTTTGGCCCAACTGCCTCTCAATTGTCCCCCGGTCGTTTCCACACAGGAAAGAGTAAATTGTACCCCTTCGAAGGTAGCTGATGTGCTCATAATACCTTTGCCTATTTTCCAGGGGGTATAGCCCGGTTCGTTCACTTCGGATTCTTTGCGGGCTTCGTCCACGTTGACATCGATTTTAAGGACGGGGCTTTGTGCGCCGGCATAAATAAACAGGGCGCAAAAGCTGAATAACAGGCAGATCTTTTTCATTTTGACCGGATTAAAGGGGCATGATATAGATTTAAGGCCGGGATTGATGCGGATACCCGTTAAGGTTTAAAAAATCGTTGTGCTCCTCTCGCGGGGATATTTTCCCCCTGTACCGTATAGAAATAGAGACCCGAAGGCAAGGGCAATTCCATCCAATGTTGATCGGAGAGCCTGCCATCGGCGTCGGACCGCACGGTAATGGTTTTAAGCAACAAGCCCGAAACCGTATAAATGTTCATACTCATTTCCTGATTCGGAGGGTATGGCGTGCTCACGACGGGCTGCAACTGCTGTGGCTCTTCCAGGTTTTCGGTGATTAGGATATTCATCTTGTCGGTACGGCAGAGTTCTCCGGCATGGGTATAAAAGGCAATTCTCAATTCATTCTCTCTGAGAATGCGTACGTTTTCTATGTTAACTGTTACCATTTGGTCGTTGTTTCTTGAGGCGGCCCATCCCCTTACATATGTGTCGTTCACGTAAAAACCATACCAGCCGTTGCCGTCACTCTCGTCGAAATAATCGATGGAAACCTTACAGATAGCGTCCGGTCCACCCCAAACACTGCTCATAGTGCCCGGCCCGGCTTCTCCACTCACTACCCAATTGTTGGAGGCTTTGAACCAAACCCCCGATTGTTCTTCTTTGAAAGCCCTGCCGTTCAATACCATATGCTCACACTCGGTGATGCCTTCCTGAGAATAATATACATCGGAAATAAAGTCCCAGGTGTCGCCTTCGATAATAGTGTTGTTGTTGATTACCGCATCCACACGCCAATAATATTTGACGCCAAACCTGAGTTGTCCGGGAGCAATGGAAGCGGTGGCCGGACTTGCCTGATAGGATGAGTCGGAAAAGTCGGGAGTAGTATCAAGATAAACTTTGTACGATATTGCCTCAAAGGCGGGAATCCAGCTCAAAACCGTCGGAATGGTGGTTGTTTCCGTATTGGCCTGGCGAAGTTTGGCATGAAGTTCTCCGTCGGCCGGATAGGGTTTGGATGCTTTGGCGGGCGCTGTATGGAATCTCCATAAACTTCCTTCGATTGTGGTATCGGCCTTGATGGCGTTCACTTTCCAGAAATATTCCGTATCGGGCAGCAACTCCTCCGGACGAAAAGAACGTCCGGTCGTCGAGGTCTTAACCATCGAGTCCGGATCCGTTCCAAAGTAAACTTCCCAGGATTGAACATTTTCAATACCGGACCACCATAATTCACCTATGTTTCTTACATCTATGGCTCCGTTTGCCGGGGAGGGAAGGTATTCATACTCGATGCCATAGACGTTCCCGGCTTTACTTTGTACAATAGCAGGCACGTCGGCGGCATCGTCCAGCATAAAGGCATAGTTGTAGTATTGTGCGGGATCAAAGGATTTTCCTGTGCCTTTTTTGTTGCCCGAAGTAGAATCGAAGATATTGCCTCTCTCTTCGGCATCGGCATAGTTGGCAGCCGTAGAGACGTTCGTATACATTTGATTCAGGGGCGATTTACTTTTATAAAAATAGTTGTTTTCGATCAACACGCTGGCACCGGTATGATAACCCACGCAATAAGAACTTACGTTGGAATAATAATTGTTGAACACATGCCCCATGCCGTAGCCTATGCGGGGATTTCTTTGAACAGTGTTGTTGAACCAGTTGTGGTGATAACATACTTTATTCTTGCCGACGTCTTCGAAATGCTGGGTGCCGGAATTTGCCAGGGCCACTTTGTCGTGGTCGTGAAACAAAGTCCAGGAAACGGTCAGGTAATCTGAGCCAATGGTGAAATCAAACAAGCCATCGTCGGAGTTGGATAAATCGCAGTGATCCACCCAGACGTGGTGAGTATTGCGCATGGCAATGGCGTCGGGTTTTGCATTTTTGATTGTAAGATTGCGGAGAATGATGTTTTGTTTGTCTTTCACATCAATGCCGAATCCATCGAAGGTGGCCCCATTGCCTGTACCGACGATGGTTTTATTGCTGCTCACCTGGAGTACGCCGGTACCGGTAAAGGAGCCTTCGACCAAAATAATATAATCGCCCGAGGCTTTTGCGTATTGCTCAAGGGCTGCTTTGGTGTTTACCCGCACAATCTGCCCTCTGCCGCCGCCGGTGGTGCCGTTTTGGCCTAAGGTGTTGCAGGTGGCCCAGCCAATCAAACCGTTGTTGGCGAAAAGGCCGGTTGTAATAAAAAATAAACCGCTGATAAGTGTAAGGGTACGATAAAATTTCATAGCAAAATTCGATAAAAAACGGAAAAATATTCAACTTGCAAGTTTAGCCAATAGTTATTGGCCGAATTAGGAAAAATTGTTTCCAGATTGGAACTATTTGTTTTTTAACCTATACTCCGAAGGTGAAAGCCCCAATTGTTTTTTGAAGCATTTTCCAAAATAGCTGAGATCGTTGAAGCCGCACATATAGGCTATTTCAGTAAATGAATAGGCGGAAGAGTCAATTAACTGCACAGCCCTTTTAATTCGGATAGTACGAATCAAGTCCACGGGTGAAAGGCCAAACAAGCTTTTGATTTTTTTATAGAAGACAGAGCGGCTCATGGGAAATTCCTTAGCAAGATCTTCCACCACCAACAAAACATTGTCGATGTTTTGCTCAATATAATCGATGACCTGTTTCATAAATTGTTCATCGTAGGAGGCAATAGCGGGAGACTCAGAACTTAAATCCGCATCGCTTGTTTGATTTTTGCTGAATTTGTTCAGGTAATAGTCTTGTAAAAATTTACGTTGTTCAAGCAAAGTCTGTACGCGAGTTATAAGGTGGCTGGCGCTGAATGGCTTAGTGATATAATCGTCGATGCCTCTCTCGAGGGCTTTGATTCTGTCGTCCAGGGAGGCTTTTGAGGATAATAGTATGATGGGAATGTGGCAGGTATTGTTGTTCTCTTTTATTTTCTTTACCATATCCAGCCCATCCATTACAGGCATTACTACATCACTGATAATGATGTCCGGGAGCATTTCCTGCGTTTTATTCCACCCTTCCTCTCCGTTGGTGGCTTGCAGTACCACATAATCTCTCGATAGAATATTATGCAAAAAGCTGATTAATTCGGGATTGTCTTCAACAATCAATATGGATTGCCTGTCTTGCACATCGTCCTCTTGCCCTGTTTGGCTTTGTTCTTCGGACGGCAAGTTTACATCCGATTGTCGATCGGATAAAAGAAATTCCACCTGAGGATTATTTGCAAAATGTTCGCTTCCCAAGGGGAATAACAACCTGAAGCTGCTGCCTTTCCCTACTTCGCTGAGAACTTCGATTTTTGCGTGATGCAATTCGACCAGTTCCTTTACCAAAGACAAACCTATGCCCGATGAGGGCGATAGTGTATTTTGGCTGAACAGGGTTTCGAATCGCTGAAAAAGCGAAGAAATTTTAGCGGCAGGAATTCCTATACCTTCGTCGTGGATAGCGATTTCTACGTTTTTTTCTGTTTTGTTCAGTTCTACGCGTATTGACTTTCCGGGAGGAGTATATTTAAAGGCATTGGAGAGCAGATTGAAGATTATTTTTTCAAATTTGTCTTTATCTATCCATAAATAGATTCTATCCTCGTTGGAGTCGAACAAATAATTGATTTCTTTTTCTTTGGCCTTGAATTGGAAGTTCTCCATTATCAGAGAAATAAAACCACAGATTTCGGCTTCCTCTACCATCAGTTTCATCTTATTGGCCTGAATCTTTCTGAAATCGAGGATTTGATTTACCAAATGTAAAAGACGTTTGCTGTTGTGCTGGGCTATAGTTAAATTTTCTCTGGCAGTCTCCGATAATTTTTCGTGTTCAAGAACATCCGTTACAGGGCTGGAAATCAGGGTGAGCGGAGTTCTGAGTTCATGAGAAATATCCGTGAAGAAGCGCAATTTTATTTCGGACAATTGCTGTTCGGCGGTAACTTCGTGTCGCAAGCGGTAAATAATAAACAATACATACACAATGCTGCTCACCAACAACACGAAAAAAATAATATAGAGCAGCCAGGCCCAGGGAGTTTCCCAAAAAGTGGGCAAAACGGTAATATCCAGCTTTCGTTCATTGTTTACCCACACCCCGTCGCTGTTGGTCGATTTCACCACGAATTGATAGCGTCCTTTGGGAATCTTGATGTATTCGGCCGACCGGTTGTCGTTCACATAATGCCATTCTTTTTCGAGGCCTTCGAGTATATAGGCATACCTGATCTCTTTTGAATTGTTGAAATCCAAAGCGGAAAATTGTATGGAAAAATTTCGTTGATCAGACTTCAGATCAATGTCTTTCAGTTGATCAATTGGAACAGAGACGGCTTGATTGTTGAGTTTTATTTCGGTAAAAACCAAAGGAGGTACATAATTGCTTCCGGACATAGTGGAGGGATTAATTTCCAATATCCCTTTGTTGGTTCCGAAAAGAATACTGCCTTTGGAGGTGTTGATGACCTGGGATTCGGAAAAAATAAAATCCTGTTTAAAATAATAGCTACCGAAATTGTTGATCAAGCCGCCGGAAGGATTGTATCTCGATAAATCCTGTTTGGAGGCAATCCAAAGCTTGCCCGATGGGTCTTCGGTCATGGAGAGGGTCAAATCGGAGGCCAATCCTTCCCGTTCGCCGATTACTTCGAATACCATGTTGTCGGAGAGCAGATTGCCGGAGATCAATTTATTCACTCCGCCGTTTTGTGTCAGTATATAAACTTGATTTCCGGAATCGGAATAAATGTACATTACGTCGTTATTGCTCAGGGAGCCGGCTATATATTCATTGCGTGCGTTTCGGGAAAAGCGAATCTCTTCGGGCGATTCAAATGCTGAGGAGAAACTGAATAAACCGTGCATACTGCCTATAAGCAGGGTGTTGTCTACTTCGGTAACATAACGTACTATCTGAGCGTATACATCGGGATAGTTTTTTAAACGGTTCCCGCTGTGGATGAAATTGATTTTTCCCGATGCGTCTTCCCGGATCAAATTAAGACCGCCTCCGTAGGTGCCCAGCCATATTCGTTTACGACTGTCCTGAAATATCGAGTAGATGCTGTTGTTGCTTAAGCTCATACTGTCTGCGGGATCATGGATAAAATGTTGCACGGCAAAAGTATACGGGTTTTGCTCATCCCTTTTCAGGAGGTACAAACCTCTTGATCTGGACCCCAGCCAGATGTTACCCGCCTTATCTTCGTATATGGAATAGATATTAAAGTCAATCCGGACTTCTCTATGGGTGTTGGCATCGTAAAGGCGATAGTCAATTTTGGCATAATTCTCGTCCAATAGCTTTAATTTATGATGTTTAGAGGCTACCCACAGGACTTCTCGACTGTCTTTGAATAAAGCGCGAACTTCAAATTCATCGCTTTCAGCCGGGATTACCCGGTAGGTGCTTTCATAAAAGGAAAGCTTGCCAAAAGTGTTGTTGGTCCCAATCCAGATATTTCCTTGCCGGTCGAACAAAAAATGCCTGACGGAAGGAGAAATCAGACTAGAAGAGTTCTCCGGTTCGGAGTAATGGTAGCGTAACTCTTGCTGCTCACGGTCGAAATAGCAAAAATTGCCATTCCCCGGAATCAGCCACAAATGCCCGTAAGGATCTTCGTAAGCAAAGCTCCTGTTCGGATGTTCGTGTTGAAGATACACATAGGGCGATTGAAAAAAACGGATTTCCGATGTGGCCTGTTCGTAACGGTAAACACCGTTTTCGGCAAACAGCCAATAATCGTTATAAGCATCCTGATAAACAGATAAAATACCGGCATTTCCGGCCGGAATTAAATCAACCGGTATGTGTTTACGTGTTTTGTCGCATGAGTTGATTAAGACCAGTCCCTTGTCTGTACCCAGCGCAATGGTATCTCCCTTCATCGCTTCCATAAAATGAAAGGCTGTGGTCGAACCCCGAAGATTGATGAATTCCAGATTGTCCTGTTCGAAAGAATATCTCGCCAGCTTCCCGTCGTTGGATGCCAGCCAGATGTATTCGCCCTTTTCGAGGAAATAGTGAAATTCCGCAGGGCTGGTCAGTGTTTTTTTACCTATAACGCTCACACCCCGGTTGGTAAGAATCCATTCGTCTCCCTCTCTGTCCTGGGCAATCCAATGAATGTTTTCTCCCCTGATGTCTTTATCCGGTCCGTAAAAGACTATCCCTTTTCCATCTTTACAGTTGCCGTCTTCTACCCTGAAAGCATAACGATCGCGGCAAACAACCCAGGTAATGCCCTTTTCCAGCACATAAAATTTGGAAACAATGTATGGATGGCTTATTTCGGGCCGGGTATTTTTGAAAACATCCATAAATGTCCGGCTGGAAACATCGAATAAATAGGGTCTTCCGTCCTGGCTCAGGCACCAGATGTCCCCCGAGGTGTTTTCCCTGATCAGGTTAATCCGGCTGTTGTCCATGGCACAGCCGTCGCCGGGATAAGACTTGTAATTTCGGAAACTATAGCCGTCGAACAAGGTGAGCCCGTTCCGGGTGCTGATCCAAATTAAACCGTTTTTGGCCTGTAGAATGTCAATGGCAGAACTGTTCCTGAAGCCGTCGGCCCCTGTGTAATATTTAAGATCGCAGGAGGGCCCGGCAAACAAAACTGCGGCCGAAAACAAGAAAAACAGGATGTTCAGGTATAGTTTCATCAAGCTCTCAACTTTAGACTCAAAGTGTATAACTGGTCCGCACGCATGCTGCAGGATCCGAACTGCCTCCCACTTCCAACAGATAGGTGCCGGGCAAGGTGGTCACTATGGCTTGGTTAGAGTCGTAAAAGTCCAGGATGCCTCCACTTAAAGAGAAGCTAACTTCCTTGCTTTCGCCCGGTCGAAGATTGATGCGCCGGAAGCCTCTGAGGGCCTTAGCTCTCGCTTGGGGAGCGGTGCGTTGCACGTAAAGTTGTATTACTTCTTCACCACTGCGTTTTCCTGTATTGGTCACTGTAACGGACAAGGTTTTTGTCCCCTTTTTGATTTTGGGCTTGCTGTAGGCGAAGCTGGTGTAACTCAATCCGTGACCGAAGGGGTAAAGGGGTTTTTCTTCCAAAAAGCGATACGTTCTTCTTTCCATGCTGTAATCCTCGAAATCGGGCAACTGATGGTCGCCGGCATAGAACGTAACAGGCAAACGCCCCGAGGGGTTGTAGTCTCCAAACAACACCTCAGCGACGGCCTGTCCCCCTTTTTCACCCGGATACCAGGCTTGCAGGATGGCGTCGCAAATCTTGGCTTCTTCCGAGAGCCCCACAGCTGACCCCGAGCAATTTATGAATACGATTTGTTTGCCTGCCTCTGCCAGTGCCTTGACCAGAGCTCGTTGAACGGCCGGCAGTTCGATGGTAGTTCGATCACCACCCCTGAATCCGGGCAGACTAACCCGCATTTGTTCCCCTTCGAGTGCCGGTGAGATGCCTCCTACAAAGAGCACCTTATCACAAGCAGGCAGGTCTTTCATCAGGGAATCGACGGTGAACTGCACTTTGTCTTCGGTTACGACGTGGGGTGTCCGCACACAGGGCAGGGATGCACCAAGTGCGACTTCCAAACCTTGCAATATAGTGATGGTATGGTAGGGCGTGCCGTTGTAATTGCCCCATTGCATGCTTTCGTTATCGGCGTTGGGCCCCATCACCAGAATCCCGCCGGCTTTTTTGGACAAAGGAAGAGTGTTCTTGTCGTTTTTAAGCAGCACCAGGGATTTTCTGGCCATTTCCAAAGCCAGTTGTTGATGGGCTTCGCAGTTGACGACGCTCATGGGGATGCGCGTCCAGGGTACTATGCTATCCGGATCGAAATCGCCTAGTTCAAACCTAGCCTTGAGCAGACGTTTCAGGCTGACATTAAGTTCAGACTCGGCAATCAGCCCTTTGTTAACGGCTCCAACCAAAGACCTGTAGCTGCGTCCGCATTCCAGGTCTGTGCCTGCCCGGACGGCAGCGCTGGAGGCTGTTGCCGAATCGGGATGGGTTTCGTGCCTGCCCCTATTGTAGAAATCATTGATGGCACCACAATCGCTTACCACCACGTGCCGGTAGTTCCAGCCCTCTCTGAGGATGTCCACCAACAAGCTGTTGCTTGCGCAACAAGGATCCCCCTCGTAGCGGTTGTATGCGCACATTATTTGTTTGACGTTGGCCTCTTGCACCAAGGCTTTGAAAGCAGGCAGATAGGTTTCCCATAAGTCTTCGGAGCGAATGTTTTTGGCATCGAAACTGTGCCGGTTCCATTCGGGACCGCTGTGCACGGCGTAGTGTTTGGCGCAGGCCATAGCCTTGGCGTAATGACTGTCGTCAGGACCCTGCAGACCTTTGACCACGGCTACGCCGAGTCGGGTGGTCAGATAGGGATCTTCGCCATAGGTTTCCTGGCCCCGTCCCCAGCGAGGATCTCTGAAAATATTGATGTTGGGTGTCCAAAAGGTCAGGTTTTTGTACTTCCCCCGCCGGCCTTCCACCTGCTTGCTGTGGGTGGCTTTAGCCCTGGCCTCATCGCTGACGGCGGTAAAGGTCCTAAAGACGGCGTCTTCGTCAAAAGTGGCGGCCATGCCTATGGCTTGGGGGAAAACGGTGGCATAACCGCTTCGAGCCACCCCATGCAATGCTTCGTTCCACCAACCAAACTCGGGCACACCCAATCTGGGCACCGCCGGCGATTGATCCTGCATGAGGGCTACTTTTTCTTCCAGAGTGAGCCGGCCGAGAAGGTCTTGGGCGCGAGCCTCGTGCGACAAGGCAGGATTGGTGTACGGGAGTTGAGCTAATAAATTGAAAACAGGGCAAGTAAAGAGAATAAAAACAAACAGAGGTAATTTTTTCATGGCGTATGTTAATTTATGGTGTATATTAAACAAACTTGCACAAAAATAAGCATTATATTCATTTTCTTTCATAAAATAACGGCTGAGTTTTTCATGCTCGGTAAAATGCTATTAGGGTCTGCTTCTATGGGAGTCATCTCTTTGTTACCGCTGTTTAGTCCGGCAAGAAGACAGTAATTGACCTGCCGTAGGTGAGACCTTTTCGGATAATATTTCTTCTCGTTATATAAATAAAATATTAAATCTATATATATTTGCAGAAAATTAATAATTATGTATGTGAAATTGATTTCTGCTGCTATACAGGGAATTGGGGCCATTCCGGTTTATGTAGAGGTGCATGTCTCGCGGGGAATACGTTTCAGTCTGGTGGGTTTGCCCGACAACGCCGTGCGCGAAAGCCACGAACGTATAAGCTCCGCTTTGCAATACTGTGGGATGGATATTCCCCGCAAGCAAGTAGTTATTAACATGGCTCCCGGCGATTTGCGCAAAGAAGGTTCCGGTTATGACCTTCCTTTGAGCGTGGGCCTGATGGCTGCCGGAGAATATGTGCCGGCAGAGTCGCTCAAAGACAGTCTTTTTATTGGAGAGCTCTCGTTGGATGCTTGTCTGCAAGAGGTAAGAGGCGTTTTGCCCATTGCTTTGACTGCCAGAGAGATGGGGCTTAAACGTCTGATACTACCGCATAAAAATGCTGCTGAAGCTTCCGTGGTGGAAGGATTGGAGGTATACGGCATGAAGCACCTGAGTGAAGTGGTCGCTTTTTTGAAAGGAGAGAGCCGGCCCGAGCCTTATGGTAGTCGTTTGGATTTATTTGACGAGGCCCAGGTGGTTCCCGAAGTGGATTTTGCCGAAATAAAGGGGCAGGAACGGGCGAAAAGAGCCATTGAAGTGGCTTGTGCCGGAGGTCATAATTTGGTGATGATAGGGCCTCCGGGTTCCGGTAAGACCATGATGGCCAAGGCTATACCTGGTATCCTGCCGCCCATGAGCCTGGACGAGGCATTGGAAACCACCAAAATTCATTCGGTGGCCGGAAAGATAGATACCCGTTGCTCGTTATTGACGAGTCGTCCTTTTCGTTCGCCGCATCACAGCATAAGTTCGGTGGCAATGATAGGAGGGGGAAGCAATCCTCAACCCGGCGAGATTTCGTTGGCCCACAACGGGGTCTTGTTTTTAGATGAATTGCCCGAATTTCAGCGCTCTGTACTCGAAGTGTTGCGGCAACCGCTGGAAGACCGCAGCATCAGCATTGCCCGTTCCCGCTACGCTGTCCGTTATCCGGCGGGATTTATGCTGGTGGCATCGATGAATCCCTGTCCCTGCGGATATTTCAATCATCCCACAAAGGAATGTGTTTGCACCGCCTCCCAAGTGCATAAATACATACATCGCATTTCGGGGCCCTTGATGGATCGCATCGACATTCAGATGGAAATTGTCCCCTTGGAATACGAGCAACTGAGTAGCGTCAGGGAGCAGGAAAGCAGCCAAAGTATCAGAGAAAGAGTGATAAAAGCCAGGCGCTTGCAAAACGATCGCTTTAAACCGGATAAGGGATTATTTTGTAACGCCCAAATGAGTTTAAAGCAGGTGCAACGCTATGCTCAGGCGGAGCCCGATGCTTATGTTTTGCTGAGAAATGCCATGGAAAAACTGGATCTTTCTGCCAGAGCTTACAGCCGTATCCTTAAAGTAGCCCGCACCATTGCAGATCTGGACGCTTCGGAACGCTTGCGTACACGCGACATTGCCGAAGCTATACAATACCGCAGCCTAGATCGTGGAACTTGGGGGTTTTGAATAAATTTCTTTGAAAAGCGCCAGGGATTCTTCTTTGTTGAGACCTCCGGTAGGCAGAATGTATTTGGCCTTATTGTAAAAACTTTCCCTTTGAGAGAGCATTTCTCTGATTTTAGTGAGCAAATCGTCGTCGTTGACAGTGTTGAGCAGGGGTCTGTTTTGTTTTTTCCGATGCAGCCTTTTGAACAATTCTTCGGCATTGAGCTGAAGATAGACGGTGTCGCCGGCAGAGTTCATAAAATCCATGTTGTTTTCGAAACAAGCGGTACCTCCCCCGGTGGCAATCAATACATTTTCGAATTGGGCCACTTCTCGCAGATAGCCTTGTTCGATTTTGCGAAAACCTTCTTCGCCGAATTCGGCAAAAAGTGCCGGGATGGGTTTAAAGCGCCGTTCTTCGATGTATTGATCCAAATCGATAAAAGAAAGCTGCAGTTCTTTCGCAATGGCTTGTCCCAACTTGGTTTTGCCGGCACCCATGTAACCAACCAGGAATAACCGGATCATTTTACCACTTGGTGTTGCGCATGTCGCCCGAGTCGAGAAATTCCCGGTGCATATTAAAGCAATTGCTCAGATTATGGGGAGTATTTCCGCCATTGGTCTGTTTAAGGTAATCCGTCAGCAATTGTTTGTAATCGGGATGAGCACAATTCTCGATAATGGTTTGCGCTTTCTGCATGGGAGATTTGCCTCTCAGGTCGGCGACTCCCTGCTCGGTTATTAAAATTTTTACCGAATGTTCGTTGTGGTCGGTATGCGAAACCATAGGAACAAGGGCGCTGATTTTGCCGTCTTTGGCAGTCGAGGGACAAGTGAAGATGGAAAGGTAGGAATTGCGGGTAAAATCGCCCGAGCCTCCAATACCGTTCATCATCTTAGTGCCCAGTACGTGGGTGCTGTTTACGTTGCCGAAAATGTCGGCCTCCAGAGCCGTGTTGATGGTAATCAGCCCCATGCGACGAGCCAGTTCGGGAGAATTGGAAATTTCCTGAGGCCGGAGGACCAGTCTATGCTTGAAAAAGTCCCAGTTTTCGTAAATGGAATCAAGGGCCGAACTTGTAATGGTAAGTGAACAGCCACTGGCAAATTTCACATCGCCGCTTTGCATCATTTCGATCACGGAATCCTGTATAACTTCGGTAAACATTTCGAAAGCGGGAATTTCGGGGCTGGCGCCCAATGAACCTAATACCGCATTGGCGATATTGCCTACGCCCGATTGCAAAGGAAGAAAGGAAGCAGGAATACGGCCTGCTCTCATTTCGTTGACCAGAAAACCGGCTACGCGATCTCCGATGCGTTTGGTGGTTTCGTCCGGTTCGGAGAATGCCTTAACTTCGTCGGGTAATTGGGTTTTGACCACACCAACGATTTTGGAGGGATCTACTTTCAAGAGAGTTTGTCCAATGCGGTCGCTGGGTTTGTAAATGGGAATTTCGCGACGATGAGGGGGATCAGCCGGTTCATAGAGATCGTGCAAACCGTTGATAAACGAAGGGTGCCGGCTGTTGAGCTCAACAATGATTTTGTCGGCCATGCGGGCTGCCGTGGGAGTGATACCCACTCCGGTGGTAAGTAGAATTTCGCCTTTTTCGTTAACGCCGGCAGCTTCGATTATGACTGTGTTTATTTTTCCGTAATATCCGTAGCGTAGTTCCTGAGCCAATTGCGAGAGGTGAAGATCAAAATAGGGAATGTTCCCCTTGTTGATACCACTCCGTAAATCCGGATTGGATTGATAAGGTGTGCGAAATTTCACAGCCTCTGCGCGGGCGAGCACACCGTCAAGCGAATCACCGGTTGAAGCGCCTGTAAACATACCGACTTTAAATTCCCGGCCGGCTTGCCGTTCGGCTTTGGATTTTTCGGCTATGGCTTGTGCAATAACTTTAGGTGCTCCGGCAGGAGTAAAACCACTAAATCCTATATTGTCGTTGTGATTGATGAAAGAAGCTGCTTCCTGGGCAGTAATGAAATTAAGAGACATGATACTATATTGGAAAAACCGGTGCAAAGGTACATGAATTAACAAAACTGACCAAGACAGGTTTAAATCTTTTTTGTAATTCTCAGGGAAAACACTACTTTTGGACGACAAATTTCAGGCACTATGGACAATTCATTATTAGATGTGTTGGTGATTGTCGGAGCAGTACTGATTTCGGTAATCGGTGCCTTATCTAAAGCCCGCAAAAAGACTTCAGAAAAAGAAGCTGCAAACCGAGCCGGTACAGAAGCTCAAACCGGAGCTGATGTAGCAGAAACTCAAGACGGGCCCCACACTGGAGGAATCCCCATCCCCGACCCCTGGCAGGAATTATTAAATCTTCCGGAAGAGGAAGACGACTTTATACCTAAAAATCCCGAAACTGCCCCGCCTGCTCCAATCCCCG
>ENA-UPXM01000375-UPXM01000375.1-activated-sludge-metagenome-genome-assembly--contig:-NODE-375-length-66534-cov-5.630169_pt1 | contig 66534 bp, 61 predicted proteins | sample MGYA00238178_ERZ772708 | MGnify/ENA primary metagenome ERZ772708 (study PRJEB29002, sample SAMN05720212) | activated sludge metagenome | isolation source: anaerobic digester from wastewater...
CGACTTTATCTACATGGTTGAAAAAACCAGCCAGATGTTCATCACCGGTCCGCAGGTTATCAAGACTGTTATCGGCGAAGAGATTTCCGCTGAAGCGCTTGGCGGCGCCATGACCCACAACTCGGTTTCCGGTTGCGGCCACTTCCTCGCCAAGGACGATGCCGATTGTATCGCCCAGATCCGCAGGCTGATCTCCTTCCTGCCGAGCAACAACCTGGAGACCGCTCCTGAAGTTGCCACCAATGACGATCCGGTTCGTATGATTGATGAACTCAATACCTTCATGCCTGAAAACGCCAATGCGGCTTATGACATGAAAGATGTGATCGCAAAAGTTGTTGATGATGCTGATTTCTATGAAGTGCAGCCGTTTTTTGCACAGAACATCATCACCGGTTTTGCCCGTCTCGATGGCCGTACCGTTGGTATCATCGCCAATCAGCCCAGGGTTATGGCCGGTTGCCTCGATATCAACGCTTCCGACAAGTCTTCCCGTTTCATCCGTTTCTGTGATGCCTTCAATATCCCGCTGCTGAACATCGTTGATGTTCCGGGCTTCCTGCCTGGCACCAACCAGGAGCACGGCGGCATCATCCGCCACGGCGCCAAGATGCTGTATGCCTACTCCGAAGCCTCTGTGCCCAAGGTAACCCTGGTTACCCGCAAGGCCTACGGTGGTTCCTATCTGGCGATGTGCTCCCGCGACCTGGGTGCTGACCAGGTACTGGCATGGCCGACCGCTGAAATCGCAGTTATGGGTCCGGCTGGCGCAGCCAACATCATCTTCAAAGGCGATCCGGAGCAGGAAGCCAAAACCGCCAAGTATGTTGAAGATTTTGCCACACCGTACCAGGCAGCCAAGCGCGGCTTTGTTGACATGGTCATCGAGCCACGCGAAACTCGCGCAGCGCTGGTCAATTCCTTCAACATGCTGGCAACCAAGCGCGAAACCCGTCCGGCCAAGCGCCACGGCAATATCCCGCTGTAATTTGAATTGCAGGCTATAATTCAATATTTATGAACGAAGGAGCAAGTATGACTTACAATCCGTTGACAGTTATGTTGATTAACATGACAGTAGTATTTGGGGTTCTGATTTCCCTTGGTGTCTTGATGGAGTTGACTCGCCTGATCGACCCAACCAAAAAAAAAAGTGAAGTGACTCCGCAGCCTGCCGCAGCTCCAGCAGCGGCAGTGGCTGTGGCAGCTCCGGCAGCGGCAGCAGCCGATGAAACCCTGGCTATCATCGCAGCAGCGATTGCAGCCATGGGCTACAGCGCATCCCAGATCGTGGCGGTTCGCCCGGTAGGCGCTGAAGTGTGGGGGCAGAGCGCCCGCGTAGAGGTTGTACAGACCCGTAACCAGATGTTTTGATGCAATCATAAAATAAAATCAAAAGGGGAAATCAGTAATGGAAAAATTCTTGATCACCATCAATGGCGTTACTCACGAAGTTGAAGTGGAAAAAGTTGGCGGCGCTTGCGCTGCTCCCAAGGCTGCTGCACCGGCTCCCAAGGCTGCTCCGGCTGCTGCACCGGCTCCGGCCGCTGCTCCCAAGGCTGCTCCGGCTCCGGCCGCTGCTCCTGTTGCCGCAGGTGCTTCAACTGTTTCCGCTCCGATGCCTGGCAAGATCCTCTCTGTTAATGCTAAGGCCGGCGATGCCGTCAAACGCGGCGATATTCTGCTTGTCCTGGAAGCTATGAAGATGGCCAATGAAATCATGGCACCTGCTGACGGAACTGTCAGTGAAGTGCGTGTGTCGGTTGGTCAGATGGTCAGCACCGGCGACGTAATGGTCGTTATGGGTTGATTTTCAATTTCATTTAATCTTCTAGGAGGTCTTTATAATGGAAGTTTTTAGTGCGTTTCAAGTCGCTCTCGCATCCGTCTGGAACGATAGTGGCTTTACTGCCTTCACCGGTGGTAACCTGATTATGATAGTTGTAGGTATCATCCTGCTGTATCTGGCTTTCGGAAAGGGTTTTGAGCCGCTGTTGCTTTCGCCGATCGCATTTGGTTGTATTATGGCAAACTTTCCGAAAACCGGTTTCATAGAAGAGCATGGTGCCATGCAGTTGATTTCGTTTGGTATCAAGTACGAAATCTTCCCGCCACTGATCTTCCTGGGCGTGGGCGCCATGACCGATTTTGGTCCGTTGCTCGCCAATCCCAAGACCCTGCTCCTGGGCGCTGCTGCCCAGTTTGGTGTTTTCGTTTCACTGGCAGGTGCAATGATGCTCGGCTTCAATATGCAGGAAGCGGCAGCCATCGGTATCATCGGTGGTGCTGACGGCCCGACAGCCATCTATCTGACTGTTAAATTGGCTCCGCATCTGCTGGGCGCCATTGCTGTTGCTGCATACTCCTATATGTCTCTGGTGCCGCTGATTCAGCCGCCGGTCATGCAGATGATGACAACCAAAAAAGAACGTGAAGTTGTCATGGATCAGCTGCGTGTGGTTTCGAAGTTTGAAAAGCTTGCTTTCCCGGTTATTTCTACCATCTTTATCAGCCTACTGCTGCCACCGATTGCTTCTCTGATGGGTATGTTGATGCTGGGTAACCTGTTCCGTGAGTCTGGCTGCACAGACCGCCTCTCTGACACCTCACAGAACGCACTGATCAACATCGTGACCATCTTCCTGGCAACAGGTACTGGTTTGACAATGTCGGCAGAAAGCTTCCTTAATCTCAAGACCATCATGATCATCTGTCTTGGTCTGGTTGCCTTTATTGGCGGCACTGCAGCTGGTGTTCTGTTTGGCAAGATCATGTACATCACTTCTGGCGGCAAGGTTAACCCGCTGATCGGTTCGGCCGGTGTTTCCGCCGTTCCTATGGCTGCCCGCGTCAGCCAGATTGTTGGTCAGAAAGCCAATCCGTCCAACTTCCTACTCATGCACGCCATGGGTCCGAACGTTGCCGGTGTTATCGGTACCGCTGTTGCTGCTGGTACTATGCTTGCAATGCTCAAGCCTTAAAAGTGGCTATTGAAGCCATTGCTTGAAGTGTATATTCAGTGCTGATCTATGGGGACAAGTATTATGCTTGTCCCCATTTTCTTATCTGCAGTCATGTACATTCTTTTGGTGTTAATAGGGGAAATATGAACAGCTTTCGTGAGAAGTCGACCGATATTAAAAACGAACTTGTCTGGATGTGGATCGCCTTTATTGGTTTGTCAGCCTGGCTATTGCATTCGGTAGCGCAATCGTTTACCGGCAATAACAAATATGGTGATATTGTTTTTATTTTCTTGTTTGCACTGTTATTATCATGGCGATTTCTGTTCAAGTATGAATATATTCTTAATGGATCCGAGTTGATTGTTATTCGCAGCTTTATGTCCTTTGAGGGCAGTATCTCGGTTTCCCTGGACGATGTTGAGACCTTTTCAGACAAGTACAAGCGAAAATTTGTAATCAGACAGAGAATCAGCAAGTTCTTGCATTGGTATTCTTCCGGTGACACCAGGCCAACCAGGGCTTTGACATTTTTGAAAGGCAAAAAGCGCATCGTTTTGATATTCAAAGTTAGCGATATTTTCATGGACAAGCTGATATCAAGGATGCCCGACCGTTTTGTGCCGGGCGCATAAACTCAACAGAAAGGTGTCTGCATGACTGAAGCTCAACAGACTGTCTGGGTATTAGCCTCTTTCGGGAGTGCCCTGATTATCATTTACGTATTTGCAGCGATTGTCGGCCCGGAAAGAAAGGCCCTCTGGTTCAAGCGGCGTGAAAAGATGAATTTTTTTACCCGGCGCGGCATGCTGGGCGAGGCCTGGAATTTTGGCGTGCCGCGCTGCTGGCAGGGCTATGCCATCGGTATTTCCATGTATAGTGCAATCGCGCTGACCAGTTACTTGCTTACTTTTCTGATCAGATAGATAATTCCGCATATAAAATTCAGTAGACGCATTGCCGCTAAAAAAAACGGTGCTACAATTTTAGCATAGAGAACTACTTATCCTGGGAGGTGCGCTATGCTAGAGCTTAAGGGTTTGACACCGGGTCTGTCTTCAGTTGTTCAGAAGAGGATTGATCATGAAGACACGGCAGTACATTATGGGAGTGGGTTGCTGGACAGGTTGCTGGCCACTCCAACCTATGTGGCGATGATGATCAAGGCTGCCACCGAGGTGGTTGATCCGAAATTGCCGGACGGTTTTGTCACAGTCGGCAAGTCCATGGAGTTTACGCACGAGGCGCCAACCGCACTGGGAATGACGATCACCGTTAAGGCCACATTGGAAAAAGTGGATGGCAACCGCTTGTTTTTCAAAATCGATGCCTGTGATGAGATCGGTACTATCGGTTTTGGCCGTCACGAGAGGGTGGTTGTCAACGAGGTTAAACTGTGGGATAAGGCCAAGGAACGCATGGGAATAATTGCACAGGATGATCTCAAATAGTTTAAAATTTGAGCAGCTAGTTGTGAAAGAGGCGCCGTTTTACGGCGCCTCTTTTGTTATGCAGGCAATTAAGCAATGTTGTGACGGTAATCTATTGATTAATTATGCGGATTGTGCGAATATTCCAATCTCCTAAGGCTAACATCTGTGTATATTGACGGAAGATGCATGCAAAGTTGGATCTGGTTTGTAGCATAAACTGCCAAATAGTGCGGGAGGCATGAATGGAAGCGGTTCTACAGCGAATCAACAAAATCCAGGGCGTGGTTGGAAGTCTGGTCTGTGATGAAGATGGCGCACTGCTATGTCATCAATTGCCTTCATCCATTGCCGCAACAATCCTCAAGGATGCCTCCGGTATCCTCGCCGACAGTATTGTCGGCCTTAAACCATCGGTTGGTGAAGTTGGTCTGCTGGATCTGCGCTACAGTGACGGCAGACTGCTGGTCAAACCCCTTGCTTCGGCCTTTCTGTTGTTACTCTGCGATCCCAAAATCAATCTGCAACTGCTCAACATGACGCTGGATGTATCGATCAAGAAGCTGGAAAAGGCCGTCGCCGGCCAGCCCGCCTCAGCTCCAGTGTCTGCTGCAGCTGCGTCTGTGGTTCAGGAGCTACGCAAGGATGGTAAAGGCGTCGTGCTTACAGTTGACAGTATGAAGGCATCATCCAAGATCAAGTGGGATCAGATGAAGGAAGATGCTGCTGTGAGCAAACCCCTGGCCGTTGAGTTAGGCAAGCTTCTGAATGTTGACAGCCTTAAAAAGGTCCGCCTGGTTAACCGGGCCTCTGGTAAAAGCAAGGTTTTTCATCTGATTGTCTATGAAAAAGATGGTGACCTGTCACTGGATGACAAGATCGCCCTTACTCTGGCTGCTTCGGAAGCGCTGGTGGCCAAACCGGGAGATGAAATAGTTGCCGAGGCGGGTGGTGGCGGATTTTTTGGCTAACGCATACTGCTGCTGCGAGCAATCGCAAGAAGTTATAATACTTTGAGGAGGTTGATTCATGCTGAATACCATTAAGTCCAAGTTGATTTTCTTCTCGGTTGTGTGTGTTGTCTCAATTGCTGTTTGTGTGTCGTTCTCCTATATCATCGCATCCGCGTCGATTCAGAACATCATGGAGAATGACGTGCTGACGGTTGCCGATGCCATGGAAAAAAACATCTCCTATATCGCCAAGGTCAAGCCGGAGGCATATCAGGACCCGGAATTCAAAAAGATGGTTTACTCGGTCAAAATCGGTAAAACCGGCTATCCTTTCATGATGAATGCCAACGGTGTGCTGACGGTGCATCCGAGCAGCGAAGGAACCGGACTGGCAGGCCAGAAGCACATCGATCACATCCGTGCAAACAAGGCTGGCGGTGTTTATGAATACAAGGCCTCCACAACCGGTCAGGATAAGATCGTCGCCTTCCGTTATATCAAAAACTGGGATATGTGGATTGTGCCAGGTGTTAACAAGGCTGATTACTTTGAACAGCTTAAATCGTCCTTCCTCAAATGGAATGCCATCTTTGGCGTGGTCATCATCGGCATATTGATCGGTGTAAGCACCTGGATCACCAAAACCATCACCGGTCCGATCAGGGGCATGCTGCGCATCTTCAAGAATATGGACAAAGACGGCAAAAGCAGCGAGGGTGACAGCCGGGAGACCAGGGATCTTATCTGTCAACTGCTGGAAAACCTGCTTTCAAGGGAACGCAGCTAAACCTGTCTTGACGGACTGCGCGTGAAATGCTGTAGCGGTAACAGTACGGGGTGCCCTTGGGTTAATGTGGGCACCCCGTTGTTTTGGTTGAAATATTCTATCAATCAATTGCAGACAAAAGTACAAACTAGAATTCGGACAGGCTGCATGCATAACGAGATGTTTGATGCGTATTAATGACATAAATAGATATTACAGGGTTATATTTATAATACTGGTGGCTGTTTTGATTGCTGGCATGACAACCATCACTTCGCCTACTGTTGTGGGGTTGCCATCTGCTACGCCTGCTGATCGTGCCATGGAAGACCTTACAAGGGTGTATTATCCCAGTCTGGCAACTGTAAAGTGGCGCGGTCATTTTGTTCAGCCGCATGAGACCCTGGAGAACATGTTTGGCAAGGACTGGGTCTGGGTGGCGAGGATGAATCGGGTTGACCGCAGGCACGTTTACCCCGGCATGACAATCAAGGTGCCGAAGAATATGGCTGATATACGCGGTTATTCGCCCATGCCGAAGACCTACGCCCCAGCCAGGAATCATGAAAAATTTATCCTGGTAGATGTTGCCGAACAATGGCTGGGGGCTTATGAGTATGGTCGTCTCAAGCTCTCCATGCCGGCTGCAACCGGCAAATCCGGAACGGAAACACCATTGGGCATGTTCCGTATTGATGCACGTCATCTGACACATACATCATCACTGTACAAAACACTGGATGAGCAGGAACAGTATCCGATGGATAATGCCCTGCGCTTTCATATCAAAGACAATGTTTCATACTGGATCCACGCCCGTGATCTGCCAGGCAAGCCTGCTTCACATGGCTGTATCGGGCTTTATGATGAAGAGATGCAGAACAGGGTCTACGGAGTGCCGGATCACCCTGTGCTGCTGGACTCCCAGAGGCTGTATGAATGGGCGGTTGGCGATGCGGAGTTCGGCGAGGATGACGGCAGCCTTGATGAACTGGAGGGGGGCGCGACCGTTGAAATCAGGGGCGAATTGCCGCGCACGGCTCCGCCAGTTTAATTGCTTGCTGCCATGTTTGCCAGACTGGCAAGGAGGGTGTTATGAACAAGGGCTTATTGTTGTGCTTTGGGCTGGTTTTTCTGTTTGCAGCGCCCGTGTGGGCAGGCTGCAATGTGTATCTTAAGGATGGTGGCCATATCACGGCACGATCTGCCTGGCGGGCCCAGGGCAAGGTTCAGGTGTTGGTCAATCGTGAAACCTTGACGGCATTCAATCCGGAAGAGATTGATATGAGACGCACCTTTAGGGGAAGTAACTGCAAGCAGCGACGCAAGGTGCCGATGAAAAAAAAGGTCGTAGCCTCGCACAAGCCTAAACCCGGTGCCACCCCGAACAGCTCGGCAGAACCAGCCGTTTCATCGCCGGTCGACAGCAGAAAAGGATGGACGGATTCATTACCCTCCCTGCCGAGCATGCCGCAAAGAGACCCTTCTGTCTTCAAGGGCAAGGAGGAAGGGGCTATCCGCAAGCACAAACGTGAAATGGCGGAGCGCAGCGGACAATAGTCAGCATTGGGACAGCCAGCGGGCCACATCCTTGGCGTGATAGCTGATGATGATGCTGGCGCCTGCCCTGCGGAAGCCAGTCATGGTTTCCATCACGATCCGCTGCTCGTCGATCCAGCCCTTGGCGGCAGCGGCCTTGACCATGCTGTATTCTCCCGACACATTGTAGACAGCCAGTGGCAGTGTGCAGCTTTCGCGCAGATCGCGCAGCACATCCAGGTATGGCAGGCCGGGCTTGACCATGATGATGTCGGCACCCTCTTCAATATCTGCGAATGCCTCGCGCTGTGCCTCCAGCCGGTTGGCCGGATCCATCTGATAGCTGCGCCTGTCGCCAAACTGGGGCGCTGATTCCGCCGCCTCCCTGAACGGGCCATAATATGCGGAAGCATATTTGACCGCATAGCTCATGATTGGCGTTTGTGTATGACCCGCAGCGTCCAGCGCCTGGCGGATGGCCGCCACCCTGCCGTCCATCATGTCCGATGGGGCAACCATGTCGGCCCCCGCCCCGACATGTGACACGGCCTCCTTGGCCAGCAGTTCCAAAGTCTGATCATTATCCACATCACCATCCATAATCACACCGCAGTGGCCATGGTCTGTGTACTCGCACAGGCAGACATCCGTAATCACTGCCAGATCTGGAACCGCCTGCTTGATGGCACGCACGGTCTGCTGGATGATGCCGTTGTCAGCATAGGCGTCACTGCCGACCGGATCCTTGAACTGCGGGATGCCGAACAGTAGCACCGCCGGAATACCCAGTTCGTGCACTTCCTGCGCCTCTGCAACAATATGCTCGACTGACTGCTGATAGATGCCGGGCATGGAGCTGATTTCCTTGCGGATGTTGCTCCCGAAGGCTGAGAACATGGGATAGACCAGGTTACTGGCCGACAGGGATGTCTCCCTGACCATCTGTCGGAAGGCCAGGCTGCCGCGGATTCTTCTGGCTCTGTATTCGGGGAAATGCATGCCGCCTCCTGTGTTGCATGTATAAATAAGTGTCTGGCTGACTATGTTAGAAAGTGGTAGATGAGACTAAAATAATCTGGTTTGTTGCGCTTCATGAAATCGGGTGTTATAGTAATGCAGTTTTGTAATAAAACCAAGGAGGGAACTATGAAAAAACAACTGACCATATGTTTGACAGGCTCTGTGCTGGCTATTTCCAGCTTCGCATTTGCTGGCAACCAGCAGGGGGCTTTCTCCATTAGCCCGGTGATTGGCGGCTATACGGCCAATGGCATCCCCAGCACCAGCTTCAAGACCAATCTGCTTGTCGGCGCACGACTGGGCTACAATTTCACCAAGGCGATCGGAATTGAGGCCCTGTTTGATTACTCACCCCGGGATCACAACGTAAATTTCTACCGCTATGGCGGTGAGCTGCTGTACCATTTCATGCCGGACAACAACTTTGTGCCCTATGTGGCTGCCGGCTATGCCGGATTTAATGAAGACAAGGCCGGCATTTACAAGAAGACCCACGGCGCTTTTGACTACGGTATTGGTGCCAAGTATTTCCTGAATGACAGCTTTGCCCTGAGGGGTGATGTCCGCCACGTCATGTCCTATGTCAGCGGCAAGTCATTCAATGACGTGCTCTATACGGTCGGTGCCTATATCCCGTTTGGCGGCTCCAAGCCTGCTCCCAAGGCGGTTGAACCTGCGCCGGAACCACCCAAGGCTGCACCGGCACCACTGGCGCCCACCAGCAATATCATCAGTTCTCCGGCCAGCATAACCAAAGGAGAAAGCTCCACCTTAAGCTGGTCCTCCGAAAACACCTCCAGTTGTGAGATTCAACCCGGCATTGGCCCGGTGCAGACCAAAGGCAGCATGAAGGTTACCCCGGCTGATAACACCCCTTATACACTGGTCTGCAAGGGTGATGGCGGGTCGACCACCAGCAATACCAGTGTTGCTGTAGCCGCACCGGTTGTGGAGGCTGCCCAGCCCAAGGCGTCTGCCGCCGCCCAGCGCTTTTGTAGCAAGCCGGCGGTTCTGGCGATTGCCTTTGACGGCAACAAGTCAGACATTAAACCCAGATATGCTGCCGAGCTGAAGACGGTTGGTGACTTTCTCAAGGAATTCCCTAAAGCCAAAGGCGAGATCTCCGGCCATACGGACAGCGTGGGCAGCAATGCCTTTAACCAGAAACTGTCGCAGCGCCGCGCCGACAGCGTCAAAAAGTACATCGTAGAAAAACTGGGTATCGATGGCATCCGGATCACTGCCAAGGGTTACGGTGAATCGAAACCGATTGCCACAAATAAGACCAGAGCGGGCAAGGCCAAGAACCGTCGTATTGAGGCCAATTTTACCTGCGAATGATATGATCGCCGGATGAGATTCAAAAGCCCCTCCAGGCATTAGCCGGAGGGGCTTTTTTATGGTGTGGGCGGTCAGTGGTAGAACCGTAAAACGGCTGTCAACCGAGGAGAGCCCAGCAGAATACAATGATATCATGACAGAATTGATTTGTTCAGATTCACCAGCCTGGCTATATGGCAACTATTCAACCTATAAACGGCAGTTAGCCACAGAGGGCACAGAGAAGCACAGAGAACAACAAGATAAATATGTCTTTAGCATCTCACCCTGCGGGAATCAGGTTGGTTGTTGTATCTTACTGTTTTTACTCTGAGACCTCTGAGATCTCTGTGGCAACTGCTTTAATAGGTTCAACATTCTGCTTTTTCACAATAAACTCAGTGTACTCAGTGGTTAGATGCGTTTTATAGGCTCAATGCCCTTTGAACCGCCTGGCTGAGCTCTTCAACCTTGTATGGCTTCAACACCGCTCCGCAAAAGCCGTGGTCGCCATAATTTGCCAGGATCGGGTCGTTGGAGTAACCGCTGGAGACGAGCGCCTTGATGTCCGGATTGATCCCGCGCAGTGCCTGCATGGCTTCCTTGCCCCCCATGCCGCCCGGTATGGTCAGGTCCATGATGACAAGGTCAAAGGGCGCATGATTCAGGGCCTGGCAATACATGTCGACGGCCTGCTGCCCGTCGCAGGCCAGTGCCACTTCATAACCCAGATGAGCCAGCATCTCGCTGGCAACAGTGCGAACCCCCGCTTCGTCGTCCATTATCAGCAGCCTGCCATTGCCTCGGGCAATCTGATCATGACCGGTCGTCTGCTGCTCTGCGACCGAATCGGAGGCCGGCAGGTAGAGGGTAAAGGTTGTTCCGATGCCCAGGCTGGATTCGGCGATGATATGGCCGCCATGGTTTTGCATGATCGAATAAACCGTGGCCAGTCCGAGTCCGCAGTCATTTTCCTTGCTGGTGAAATACGGTTCAAAAATCCGCTTGAGATGCTCGTTTGCAATGCCGGTGCCCTCATCCCGGATGGAAATCTCAATGTATTGGCCGGGATGCAGGGTAAGTCTGGTGTCCGAATCGATTTGGCTGTTGCGACAGGTGATGGTAATCCGTCCACCGTCAGGCATGGCTTGGTCTGCGTTGATGACCAGGTTGCTGATAACCTGGCCGATCTGTCCCTCGTCGGCGTAAACAGCCCAAAGATCATCGGGGATGTCATAATCACAGATGGCCTTTGATCCGCTTAAAGCCAGGCCGGCATAATTCCTGATAAGCGCTGGCAGGTGAAATGACTTGCGCACCGGTGCGCCGCCCTGGGAGAAGGTCAGCAGACGCTGGGTGAGATCCTTGGCGCGTAAGGATGCGAATTCGGCGGCGTTCAGGCGCTCGGTCAGTTTTTCCGAACCTTGGGGCAGCATCATCTTGACCAGCGAGATGTTGCCCAGGATGGCTGTTAGCAGGTTGTTGAAATCGTGGGCAATGCCCCCGGCCAGCACGCCAATCGACTCAAGCTTTTCGGCACGGGTGCTTTCTTCGTGCATGCGCCGCTTTTCAGTGATGTCCTGAAAGACAAGCACCGCACCGATGGTGCGGCTGTCGGTGTCCATGATCGGAGCGCAGCTGTCAGCGATGAAATGCTCCGCACCATGGCGTGAAACAAGGATGGTGTTCAGGGGGATCACTGCCACAGCACCATTTTCAAGCACCAGTTGAACCGGATTGGTGACCGGTTGTCGCAGCTTCTCATCGATAATTGCGAAAAAGCTGTCCAGGGGTCTGCCAATTACCTCTGACTGGGGCCACCCGGTGAGTTTTTCCGCCACCCGGTTCATCATCACCAGACAACCCTGCTCGTCGGTCACAATAACACCATCGGCAATCGAGCGCACAGTGACTGACAGGCGCTCCTTCTGCGAGAGCAGCTCCAGTTGCTGCGTGTCCAGATTGGTCACCATATTGTTGAAGGCGGTCGCCAGTTTGCCGATCTCGTCGCCGGTTTTCAGCTTCAGCAAGTGCTCATCGCCCTGCTTTTCGCCAATGGACTCCACATGGCGGGTGAAATCGAGCAGCGGTCTGGTAAGCACATTCATCATGTGCCAGACGATAAATGAAACCAGTGCGGTAATGAATACTATGGCGGCAATCACCATATTCCTGGCGGTATAGATGGGGGCAAAGGCCTCGGCAACCGGGTAGTTTGCGCCCACAATCCAGTTTTTGGATTTAAGCGACTTGTACGATGCGATCGATGGCACCCCTTTGGATGTGACGGTCTGCTCGCTGCCTTCGAAACCCTTGATTGCCTTCTCCAGCGACTTGTTGGCGCCGGTGGAGACGTCATGGCTCATGATTCTTCTGCGATCCGGATGCAGGATCAGATTGCGATCTTTGGTTATCAGGAAAAAGTAGCCTGTCTTTCCGTTCCGCAGGTCAATCAGTCGGCCCAGCACATTGTCAGCCATCAGGTCGATGCTGCCGGCCAGTACCCCGACCAGTGCGCCTGTCCCGTCAAAAATCGGGGCAGTCAGCATGACAGCCGGGTGTTTGTGGGCCTGTGATGAAATATAGGGATTGCCGATGTAGGGCTTCTTGATTTGCAGGCTGGTGGCCAGGTATTCACGGAAGGAAAAATCCTGGCCGACCCGGCCGGATTTCTGGGTTTCTGCAATCATTGACCCGTGGCGGTCAAACAGAAAGACACCATTGTTGAAGACGGTTTTGATCTCGGAGTGCTCTTGCAGAAAGGCTTCGGCTTTGCTGCCGTCTGTGATGTGTGCCGCCTGAAACAGACCTGCCGTGGCGGTCAGCAGATCCAGGGTACTGGTCATTTTGTCATCGATCTCGTTGGCCAGCAGTGTGACAGTCGTGAATTGCTGCTGCTCAATCAAATCTTTTGTGTTGCGTTCAAACTGGGCCAGTGTAACGAAGGATATCACGCTGACCAGTATGATCAGCAAAAACGACACCGCAGCGATCAGCCTGTTTTTCATGCTTCGGGATATCTGCATTTTATGGCGTGCCCCCATGCACAAACCTGCACAATTCAAATATGACAGAATACCCGTCGGATCAGTGGAAGACCGGCAGTTTTTCCTGGATCAGTACATAAGGGCTGACGATCAGCATGGAGAATTTCTTCTGCTTTTCCGTGTTCCAGTGACTGATCTGATTCAGGGTCGGTTTGCCCAGCTTGCCGCTGTTAACCCATTCACCGATTATCTCCGTATTGTCGTTGGCAATCATCAGGGCGGCATCGGACAGATCGATGCTGTCGTCAACCAGGATCAGGCCGCCCCTTTCCAGGTGGGCATGCAGCCAGCTCCATTCCGCTTCGTCAATTGTCATGCGCAGTTCTTCTTTAGTGGGTATCAATGCTGTGCCTCCCGAAGTCATCTGGACTGCCTCGCCTTCAACTCCAGCAGCTGTGAACGGGCTTTATCGGCTGCCGGTGTGCCGGGGTGTTTTTTGATGATGGTCTCATAAAGCTTGGACGCATGTTCCAGATTGTTCTGCTTTTCCTCGAATTGTGCCGTTTCCAGCAGCTCAGCCGCCTTTTTGTCCCCTGAACATCCTGACAGGCCGATCAAGGTAATCATTGCAGCACATATAAACTGTCTTATCATGCCGGTCCCCTCTGTATTGACTACACAATTATACAAGCAAGCTGTCATTTTGCATGCAGATTCTGCCAGATCAGCCGCGCTGTCACGGCCAGTACCATGGCGACGAACACCGGTCTGACAAAACGCGCGCCCCTGGTGATGACCAGATGGGCGCCGATCCTGGCCCCAATGAACTGGCCGACCCCCATGATCAGGCCCTCCCGCCACAGTACGGAACCGCAGGCGATGAAGAAGGCCAGTGATGCGATGTTGCTGGTAAAGTTCATCACCTTCGTCTGACCGGTGGCCTTCATGATATTGAACCCCAGGCCGAAGATCAGGGCCACCACCCAGAATGATCCGGTGCCCGGACCGAGGAAACCGTCATAGAAACCAAGCAACAGACCGCAGGTGATGAAAAATGGCGCCGGCCTCATGCGTGGATGGATGTCTTCAAAACCCATGCGGGGGGACAGCAGGGTGTAGATAATGATTGCAATCAGCAGCCAGGGGATGATCTGGCGCAGCAGGCGTGGATCCAGCAACTGCACCGTGGCAGCGCCCAGCACGGCGCCAATGGCTGTGTAGATAATGCCGGTGCGGCATTCACTGAGCTTTACCGTTCCGGAACGGATAAATGACAGCGTGGCACTGCCCGAGCCGAAACATGCCTGCAGCTTATTGGTGCCGAGCGCCAGTTGGGGGGGCAGCCCCAGCCCCAGCAGGACCGGGATGGTGATCAGGCCGCCGCCTCCGGCAATGGCATCCACCAGGCCGGCGATCAGGGCGGTGGCAAACAGCAGGGGTAGTTCGAGAAAGGTGGGCATGTGATCGTTATGCTTTCAGTTTTTTGCAGTTATACAACAGCCCGTGTGGATAATCAATCGGCTTGAGCTCCTTGGCTGGCGTAACCGGATTGTGTGGCTGATTTACATCTGCAGCGGACGGGTGACGGTCGCTGCGATCCGGTTGTCCTGCAGGAAGCGATCGACGAAAAACAGGGGGATGCAGATCAGGGCTGACATGAACAGCATGTTGATGATCTCGATGAAATAGCCGGACACCGTATGCGGGATCGGCTGCAGCACCCACAGGATAAATGACGTGGCATAGTGCAGCAGGACAAACACCAGCAGGGTGCGCAGCAGTGCGGACAGCGCCTTGACGGTGACCTTGTGGCGCTGTACGAACAGCGCCGATGTGGCCAGCAGGGCCAGTCCGTAGATGCTTTTCAGCCAGTGCATCAGGCCGTAGTGGAAGAATACGTACCATCCGGAGACTTGCTCGTCGAGCTGCTGGGAGAGGCGGGCCTTGATTTCGGCGCTATTGTAGTCGAAAAGCCCCATGATGCCGAAGGTCAGGATAATCAGCGCCAGGGCGGCGCAGCCCCAGCCGACCAGATTGACCGGGTGCAGGCTTTCAGTCACGTTTTCGAGCGTGGATGATTCTTCCTGGGGTGTCGGGGTCTCCGGCATGTCGTTCAGTTTCTTCGTGCCGTGCAGCAGTTCATGCTCCCGCAGTTTCTGCTGCTCCTCCTTCTGGCGGTCAATGTAGGCCTTGACAACGATCCCGCACTTTGGGCAGGTGCTGAAACGTTCATCACCGAAGGTGCTGTAGCTGCAGCCGGGGCAGACGTCCACCTCATAGGTGTCGGCAGTCGCTTTCGGCTTGGTTACAGTAAAACCGTGCTTGCATTTGGGGCAGGTCAGAAACCGGCCGGTTTCAGGGACAGCATGATCGGGTATGTTGCCGCTGGTGTTACAGTTGGGGCAGGTGATCTTCATGTTGTTTTGCTCCGATGCAGATGGCCTCAGATTGCCGAAAATTAATCTGTGGAGCGGAATATAACCCCGGCAGGGTGGGAATGTCAATCGTGGCGGGCGGGAGGGGGATACGGCGGCTTTGCAGCCGCCGTATGTGTTGGAAAAATGTGTCTATATTGCGTCCTGTAGCCGCTTTTGCTTGCAAGCCAGACGGTTAAGCGCATGCACATAGGCCTTGGCGGATGCCTCCACGATGTCAGTGGAGGAACCTTTGCCGATCACTGTATGGTTGCCCTCGGCCACGCGCATGGTTACCTCGCCCTGTGCGTCGGTGCCGCCGGTGATCGAGCCCACATTGAACTGAACCAGTTTGGCTCTGGTTTTGGTCAGTTTTTTGATCGCCTTGAGGGTGGCATCCACCGGGCCGTCGCCCAGCTCGGCCGTGCGCACCGGCTTGCCGGCCACCTCCAGTTGTACTGTAGCGGTAGCCACACCGAAAGAGCCGCAGGTGACGGTGATGTGCTCCAGCCTGATGGTCTCCTCTTCCCGTGCCTCATCGGCGACGATCGCCTCCAGGTCTTCGTCAAAGACCTCCTTTTTCTGATCCGCCAGCGCCTTGAAGCGATCAAAGGCCTGATTGAGCATCTCCTCATCCAGATCGTGTCCCAGTTCCTCCAGCCGCTTCTTGAAGGCATGGCGCCCGGAATGTTTGCCCAGCACCATTGCGCTGGCTGTCAGGCCGACCGACTCGGGGGTCATGATCTCGTAAGTTGATTTATCCATCAACATGCCGTGTTGGTGAATCCCCGATTCGTGGGCAAAGGCGTTTGCGCCGACAATCGCCTTGTTGGGCTGGACCATGATGCCGGTGATATTCGAGAGCAGACGGCTGGTGGGAACAATCTGCTCGGTCACGATACTTGTGGTGTAGGGCAGGATGTCGTGGCGCGTGCGCAGTGCCATGACGATCTCTTCCATCGAACAGTTGCCGGCCCGCTCGCCGATACCGTTGACCGTGCACTCCACCTGGCCGGCGCCGGCCTGGATGGCGGCCAGCGAATTGGCCACCGCCAGTCCCAGATCGTTATGGCAATGCACGGAGATAACGGCCTTTTCAATATTGGGCACGTTCTCCTTCAGATATCTGATGATGTTGTAATATTCGTTGGGAACGGTATAGCCGACCGTATCCGGGATATTGACCGTGGTTGCCCCGGCATCGATGACCGCTTCGACCACCTCCGCCATGAACGGCAGGCGGGTGCGGGTGGCGTCTTCGCAGGAAAACTCCACATTGGCGGTGTAGGACCTGGCCCGTTTGACAGCCTTGACGGCTGCTTCCAGCACCTTGCCCGGTTCCATACGCAGCTTGTACTGCATGTGGATATCCGAGGTGGCGATGAAGGTATGGATGCGTCCCCGCTCTCCGGCGTATTTGAGCGCCTCCCAGGCCCGGTCGATGTCCTTGTCGCTGGAGCGGCACAATCCGGCGATCTGTGGCCCCTTGATGGTCTGGGCGATAAGCTTGACCGCCTCGAAATCGCCTTCCGAAGCGATCGGAAACCCGGCCTCAAACACATCCACATTCAGTTTCTGCAGCTGTTTGGCGATGCGCAGCTTTTCCTCTATGTTCATGCTGTTGCCGGGGGCCTGTTCGCCATCCCTGAGCGTTGTGTCGAAAATCCTGATGATGCGTGGTTGCTCGGCCTTACTGTCTTTCCTTGTCATCTGCTCACTCCTTTCACTGTTGCCCGCAAAATAAAAATGCCTCCGCCCCGAAAGGGGCGAAGGCATTGTGCTGGTTCGCGGTACCACCCTAATTTGCCCGACTGCATCCCATGCGGGTGCGGCTCGAGCCTCATTGCATCCTTAACGCGGAAGAACGGCCCCGGCTGGCAATTGCCTCACCGGAACGGCTCCGAGGCGAGTTCATCAAGCAGTCTTACCGGTTCGCACCAACCACCGGCTCTCTGTAAAGCTGCCTTGACTACTACTCCTCATCACGGCCTTTGAGATTTAAGTGTGATGATAGAAAAAACGGCCAGGGAAAGTCAAGCGGATTTATTGGACGGCGTAATGAAGGTTACTGGCTGGCGGTTACCGGTTCTGATGACCTTTTTACTTGGGTGTCGCTTTTCGGGTTGATTGAAATCTGCATTTTTGTGTAATAAGTTGGGACACCACCTGTGTATTTGTCACGGTTTCTCGTTTTTTCTATGAAGTATAAGGGGGGCGTCCCTATTTTATCCTTGACATTGCTGATTGGACATTAGCTAAGAATGACGCATGGGTTAGAGAAATTATTGAAAAGAAAGCAATAGTATATCTTGGTTCACCACAAACCCAAGCAACATTATGGGATGCGGTGAACTCAAGACCAACAGTATTCGCTAGAGAACTTGCGCAATTAAGAGCAGCAGGTTATACACAAGTTGGTGACTATATGATTCCTCCAAGGAGACTGCCATGAATAGCCTATTTAGCACGGCAACTTGGTTAGAGGGATTCAGCATAGAAGGCTATGGGGCATGGCCAATACCCCATGCGCTTGACGCAAAAATTTCTTCGTTACTTGATCAATGGCTAGGTTTAAAGGAGGAGCAACGTGTTAAAGAATCATCTACCATTAGCGATCAACAACACGCTGTTCTGTTAGCCTATAGCGAGAGGATGGCATCAAGGGCAGTCCGTGATAAGAGCAGAATTGACATTTTTTATGGTTTATTAGCTCTAGGTATTGATGGATGGAAATTTGAGTGGCGAGATAACATCATGGTTCTGAGCTTGCATTATCATAGTGCAATACTGATTAGTATTGATCCCCCCTCTGTTTTTTCTGAAGCAGGTAAGTACATGTCGTTCAATGTGAAAAAGTCTTTTGAGCAATTCCTAAAAAGAAAAGAAGAAGATCGCTCAATCTCTGCAATGGGCTTTTGTTGTTCAGAAGACAAAGATGGGTTTCGCTATAAAAGGACTTGGTAAGGTTGGGACAGGGAATAATTCAGGACACCCCCGAATGGCGCTAGTTTAAGGTTATTTGGCACATAAAAAAGCAACATCCATAAGGGGCTAAAAGGGGACAGGCTAAGTTATTGGGGGCGGCATACGTCGCTCCTTGCTGCATCATCACCGATACACCATAAAGAAATCGCCATGACCTGGTAAGCCGGAACTGGGGACTGGTAAAAGCAACATAATAACGCCATGACCAAACCATTCAACAAAATCCTCTTCATTCTTCTCATCCTTCAAAACATCCTTTTTCCCATCACCGCCACCGACGACACCCGCCTGAAGGTGTTGTATGCCATGAAAGCCGGTCGCGACGCCTATGACACCTACGACAAATACAGCAACAGCAAATCATCATCAGGCGGCAGCGGGAGCAACTCCTTCACCGTCAAGGTTGGCTACTCCAACAGCAGCCAGGGCAGCGAAACCATATCCAACAGCGTAACCGCCCAGGGGAGCACAATCCAGGCCGGAGGCGACGTAAGCGTCAAAGCGGTCGGCAACCCCAATGCGGATAAAGGGGACATCAACGTCACCGGCTCCGGCATCAGCGGCCAGAACGTCACCCTCGACGCAACAAGGGACATCAACCTCGCATCCGCCGAAAACAGCCACAGCAGCAACACCAGAACCAGCAGCAACCACTTCAGCGCCGGCATAACCTATCAGGGCGGCACCGCCGTCGGCCTTTACGCCGAAGGCGCCAAAGGCAGGGGCAGGGAAAACGAGGCAAACGTAACCCACACCGAAACCACCATAACCGCTGCAGACACCCTCAACATAAAAAGCGGCCAGGACACCAACCTTAAAGGCGCCATAGCCAAAGGCGACACCATCAATGCCCACATCGGGCGCAACCTCAACATCGAAAGCCAGCAGGACACCGCCGCATACACATCCCGCCAGGAAAACATCAGCGGCAGCGTACAGATATCCTACGGCGGCGACAGTGGCGCCAGCGCCAGCTACATGTACGCCAAGACAAACGCCGACCACAAAAGCGTAAAAGAACAGAGCGGCCTGTTTGCCGGAACCGGCGGCTACAACATCAACACAGGCAACAACACCGACCTCAAAGGCGCGGTCATCGCATCCGATGCCACGCCCGACAAAAACACCCTCACCAGTAAAACCATAACCTTCAGCGACATAAACAACAAATCCGAATACAGCGCATCCAGCCTCGGCATAAGCGGTGGAGCCAGCTATAGCGGCGGTGGGGGAGGAAACAGCGGTAATAATGCAGGAAACAAGGGCGGCAACGGTGCCGGTGATAGCAGTGGCAGCGGCAGCCTGCCCCTTAGCCTCGGCATCCCCTCCAGTGACAGCGCCAGCGGCACAACCAGAAGCGCCGTAGCCGCAGGCGCCATCAACACCAGCAGCGACACAGCATCACTATCAAGAGACACCAAAACCGCCAACGGCGCAGTAAGCAACGTCTTCAACAAACAGGAAGTCGCCGACAACCAGGAAGCCTCCCGCCTGATCAGCGAACAAGCCTTCAAACTGGTCGGCGATCTGGCCAAGATCCGGACCAAACCATACACCGACGCGCAACGCCGGTACGAAACAGCAGAAAAAGAAGCCGAAGCCGCCAATGAATCCGGCGACAGCGAACAACTTGCCCGGGCCGAAGCCGCCATGCAAGCCGCCCAGGCCGACATGGCCGCCAACCAGGAAGCCTACGACACCTGGAAAGACGGCAGCCTGGCCAAAATCGCCCTGCACGCCGCCGTCGGCGGTCTGGCATCCGCCATCGGCAAAGGCGACATAGCCTCCGGCGCATTGGGCGCCGCCGCCAACGAAGCCGCCATCCCGTACATGGCCCAGGCCCTGCAAAACGCCGGACTGGACGAAAAGAGCGAAGAATACAAAAGCCTGCTTAAAATCGGCAGCACCATCGCAGGCAGCGCCATCGGAGCCGCCACCAGCGGCAACGGCAACGGCGCCATGACCGGCGGGGCCACCGCGCTGAGCGGGACCACCAACAACTTCCTCAAACACAAGTTTTTCCGGGACACTCCCTAAGTTTTTATCAGAAGAATATTAGGTAGCGACCCTAGTTTTTCCCCCACCCTGATATTATCCTTGCAAATCAGGTAATGAAACTCCATAATTGCAAACATGATTACGCGTTTGCTTACACATACCATATCGGATGCAATGGCCTGTTCGCCAGCCGTGGCGCTGCTTGGACCGAGGCAGGTGGGCAAAACCACCCTGGCGCTCGAAATCGGGCGAAACCACAATGCACTGTACCTGGACCTTGAATCCGAGCAGGACCGGGCCAGGCTTGCGCAGCCGGAACTGTATCTGGCCGATCACCAGGACAAGCTGGTCATCCTTGACGAGGTGCACAGATTGCCTGGGCTTTTTCCGGTCTTGCGCGGGATGATCGACAGGGGACGCCGCGCGGGTCAGCGTGCGGGCAGGTATTTGCTGCTGGGTTCCGCATCGTTCGATTTGCTGAAACAGTCTGGCGAAACACTGGCCGGGCGCATAGCGTACCTGGAACTGACACCATTCAATCTGCTGGAGACAGGCGCTTCGGCAGTTGATCAGCTATGGGTGAGGGGTGGCTTTCCAGATAGTTACCTCGCCAGGTCACCCGACATCAGCCTGCGCTGGAGGCAAGATTTTATACGCACCTATCTGGAAAGGGACATCCCCCAGTTCGGCCCGCGTATCGCCGCTGAAGCCCTGCGGCGTTTGTGGGTCATGCTGGCTCACAATCAGGGGGGATTACTGAATAACGCCCAGTTTGCGCGCAACCTGGGGGTGGATGTTAAAACAGTGGGCAGCTATCTTGATCTGCTGGTCGATCTGATGCTGGTGCGTCGTCTGCCACCCTGGCATGCCAATATCGGCAAACGTCTGGTAAAGGCGCCCAAGATATATGTGCGGGACAGCGGTATAGTGCACGCCCTGCTTGCCATCCGGGACAAGGAGTCGCTGCTTGGCCATCCGGTTGTGGGTAATAGCTGGGAGTGTTTTGCCATTGAAAACCTGCTCTCCGTTGGAGCAGGTCAGGTTCTGGGGTATTTTTATCGCACCGGCGGCGGAGCCGAAATTGATCTGCTGCTTTCATGGCCGGATGGCCGCTTATGGGCTATCGAGGTCAAACGCAGCCTCACTCCCAGGCCGGCGCGCGGTTTCTACGCAGCATGTGAAGATCTTACTCCGGCAAGGAAGTTTGTCGTCTATCCCGGCCCGGAGCGTTACAGGATTGCTCCGGACATCGAAGCCATATCCATTGCTGAACTGGCGGCAGAGGTTGCCGGTAACGCAGCCACTTATGCGACCTGAAGTGGGGTTCAGTATGAAGCTTCTGTTATGCGCAGTTTGGATGTTTGGGGGACATGATATGCAACTTGCAGCCCTGCACGCCGCAGTCGGCGGCCTGGCATCCGCCACCGGCAAAGGCAAAACAGGATAATATGTTGACGCGCATTGTAAATAATGACTATTATCGTAATCGTAAAACTATTACATGAGCACGATAGTATACAATTGGTGATTTATGGCTTCTCCTGCGAACCGAACATACCTCCGTCAGACCCGTGATGCAGTTGAACTGCTGGGCAAGCTTATTCGGCTTGGCAGGAAACAGCGCAAGATGACTGAAGAAGAGCTGTCCGGTCGGGCGGGGATTTCCAGAAGAACATTGCAGAAGATTGAACGCGGCGATCCAAAGTGCGAGATTGGCCTGGTGTTCGAGGTTGCCAATCTGGTCGGGGTGAACCTGTTCGGGGATCAAGGGAACGCAAATATTTCCAGGAGTATAAGCCGGGTTGACGATAAGCTGGCGCTTCTGCCTCAGACGGTTCGCAACACCCTGAAGGTAAACGATGAGTTCTGAATACAGGGAGATATTTGTCTGGATCTGGCTTCCCGGAGAGACAGAACCGGTGGTGGCCGGGAGGCTTGCAGCTGCAGGGCTGACTTATGTGTTCAACTACGGTAAAAGCTACCTGCAACGCGGCAACGCGATTCCGATTTACGACACTGAACTTCCCCTGCGCCAGGGGTTGCTCCCGCTCATGTCAGGACTCACCATTCCTGGATGTCTGCGGGATGCGGCTCCAGATGCCTGGGGACGCAGGGTCATACTTAACAGGATGTTCGGAAATAAAGCGTCTGGAATCGACCCGGCAGCACTGGATGAACTCACATACCTGATCGAGTCCGGGTCCGACCGGATAGGCGCTCTGGATTTTCAGTTGTCGCCTACGCATTACGAGCCACGACATGCCTCTGGAGCCCCCATTGAAGAACTGATTGAGGCGACCAGGCGTGTTGAGCAGGGTATTGCGCTGACTCCCGAGCTTGCCCAGGCCCTTCAGCATGGCACCTCCATCGGCGGGGCACGACCGAAGGCCTTGATTGAAAGCGATTTACGGAAATTCATAGCGAAGTTTTCCTGCTCCACCGACCTTTACTCCATCGTCAAAGCAGAGTATGTCGCAATGAAACTGGCTGCCCTGGCTGGCATGGATGTGGCGCCGGTCTCTCTGGAGCGTGTCGCAGACAAGGATGTGCTGCTGGTCGAACGTTTTGACCGGCAGGCAACGGCCAAGGGGTGGCAGCGCAAGAGTCTTGTTTCGGCACTGACGATGCTGACTCTGGATGAGATGATGGCCCGTTATGCCAGCTATGAAGCGTTGGCCGAAATTATCCGGAGTAAGTTCAGAAATGTTCCCGGAACACTGCGCGAACTGTTTTCCCGTATCGTGTTCAATATCCTGATTGGCAATACAGACGACCACGCCCGAAATCATGCAGCTTTCTGGGATGGAGAGATGCTGACGTTAACCCCGGCATACGATATCTGCCCTCAGGCCCGCCACGGGCAGATCGCCACTCAGGCAATGCTGGTCGTTGGAGACGACCGTTCCAGCCGGATCACCACCTGCATTGCTGCTGCCCCGCAATTTTTCCTCTCTGAAGAGGAGGCTGTCGACATTATCGCCAAGCAGATAACCTGCATTGAGCAAAACTGGTCGACTGTCTGTGATGATGCATCACTGAGCGAGGTTGATCGAAATCTGCTGTGGGGAAATCAGATACTGAATCCGTACGTTTTCGAGGGATTGGGGCAGAGCCGCCTGATAGACGTCGCCAGACGGCATGGGCGAGGATGAATCTGACATGTGGATCTTACCCGGCCCCGATTTCCATGATGCAGCTGACTGCAAGGTTCTGGGGCGGGTGCCGTTTGCCAGATACGACCGGCGCACGTGGCAGACGGAACAACACGCAGCGGCGGCATATATCAGGGATCATTTTATTGGCATGCCGCTCGGGCGGGAACTGCACTATGGCGATATGATCAAGGAGATGTGGATTGCTGCCGGCAGGCCTGTTCCCGTGGTGTTCTCCTATTCCTCTTCGAAAAACTTTCCGCAGGGCAGTCCGTGGTACGACATAACAGAATGCAAGGCCGAGGCGGTTTTTGTACCTGTTGCCGGCCAGGATTATACTGTCAGCAATCATACCGATCAGGGCGGATGCACTGCTTCGATATACCGCATTGACATGGGTGCTGATGGTAAACACCGGTTGAAGGCGCTGGAATCCCTGCCGTGTGGCTGTTTGAAGGCGAGCAGGTGCAAACCGCGGACTACCTGCGGATACACCGTGAAGAGGTTTTGATGCCTGCCCCCAATGCACTCGCAGGTGGAATGTCGCGTGAATTCTGTTTGTGGTTGTCTGGCCGGGTAAAAATGTTTATGCTCGCTGCTGTTCGTTCAATCAATGGCCGTCCGTTAGTTATGGCAGTAATCAGGCTGCGGGCAGTCTCTAAAGAGGAGCTGTGCAGATGAAAAACAGGTTTGTTGCCCTGCTGGCAGGGTGTGTATTGCTGGCAAGCGTCTCGTTTGCCATGGCCGACGCCCCGGCTGTTCCGCCGGTCGCCGGAAAGCCTTCACCATCACTACTCAAGTCCATGCCGCCGCTGGCGGTAAATCCGGCGCCGAAACAGGCGCCTGCTGACAAGGCCGCGCAGGTGGTCAGGATTGGCTATGCGGATATGGCCCGCATTTCTTCGGAGTCGGAACTGGGCAAATCCTCCCATGCGCAGGTCAAGCAGCGCCAGAAGAAGCTGGAGGGGCAGATCATTGCCCGCCGCAAGCAGCTTGATCGCCAGAAGAAGAGCCTGGAGGCCAAGATGCCGGAGTACACCCCCCAGCAGCGTGAGGCCAAGGCCAAGGGGTTTCAGAAGCGGGTCGAGGCGTTCCAGAAGTTCGCCATGTCGGCTGAAAAGGAGCTTCAGCAGCTGCAGGAGCGCCTGAGCAAGGCGCTGTATGAATCGATCGAAAAGGCGGCGGTGGAATACGGGCGGGCCAACAGCCTGGCGCTGGTGGTTGTGAAGCGCGATCTGCTTTATCTGGCGAGCGGTGTCGATGCCCAGGATGTGAGCGTCGGGATTGTCAAGCTGATGGATGAGAAGACGGCGAAAAAGAAATAGTCGCAAGGCTGAAACGGGGCTGGTCTACTCCAGACCAGCCCCTTCTTTCAGTGATTCCAGCTCTTCCCAGCGCAGATAGGCGGCTGACAGTTCCTGCTCCAGCTGCTCCAGCCTTGAATTGAATTCCGCCACCCCGGCGCCGGCGCTTTTGTAAAACTCCGGATCGGAGAGGGTGGCATGCAGTTGCTGCTGCTCTTCTTCCAGAGTGGCGATTCTGTCCGGCAATGCCTCCAGTTCCCGCTCTTCCTTGAAGGATATTTTGCGTGGGCGTTCCGCCTGCCTTTTTGGCTTTTCCATGGCCGGTTTTGCGACCTTTTGCGTCGCAGTTTCCTTGGCGGCTGTTTGACGCAGCCAGTCGTCATAGCCCCCCACGAACTCCATTGCCTGCCCGTTTTCACCCATGACCAGGGTACTGGTGACCACATTATTGAGAAATTCCCTGTCGTGGCTGACCAAAAGCAGGGTGCCGGAGTATTCCGCCAGCAGATCCTCGAGCAGATCCAGGGTTTCCGCATCCAGGTCGTTAGTGGGTTCGTCCATGACCAGCACGTTGGATGGTTTAGTGAACAATTTTGCCAGCAGCAGGCGGTTGCGTTCGCCTCCGGACAGGATGCTGACCGGGCTGCGGGCGCGCTCGGGGCTGAACAGGAAATCCTGCAGATATCCGATGATGTGCCGGCTGACGCCGTTGATGATCAGGGTGTCATTTCCCTCGCCGACATTTTCCTGCACACTCTTGTTCATATCCAACTGTTCACGCATCTGGTCGAAATAGATCACTTCCATACGGGTGCCCAGCTTTACCTCGCCGCTTTGGGGCTGCAACTCGCCCAGCAGCAGGCGCAGCAACGTCGTCTTGCCCGAACCGTTGGGACCGATAATGCCGATCCGGTCGCCACGCATGATCGTGGTAGAAAGGTTTGAAATGATCGGGCGGTCATCATAGCTGAAAGAAGCAGATTCCGTTTCCACCACCAGTCGGCCGGAACGCTCGGCTTCCTGCAACTGGATCCGGGCCGTGCCCTGGCGCTCCCTGCGCTGCATCCGCTCTTCGCGCAGCTTTTTCAACGCCCGGACGCGCCCTTCATTCCTGGTGCGTCGGGCCTTGATCCCCTGCCGGATCCAGGCTTCCTCCTGGGCCAGCTTTTTGTCGAACAGAGCCTGGCGGGTGATCTCGGCTGCCAGCAGTTCTTCGCGTCGTTCCACAAAGCTTTCGTAACCACAGGAAAAGGCGTAGATCCGGCCACGATCCAGCTCGGCGACCCGGTTGGCCATGCGCCGGGCAAAGGCGCGGTCATGGGTCACGAACATCACCGTCTTGACCTGCTTGAGCAGGAAATCCTCCAGCCAGATGATGGTTGCGATGTCCAGGTGGTTGGTCGGCTCGTCCAAAAGCAGTATATCAGGATTGGCCACAAGGGCCCGGGCCAGCAGTGCGCGGCGTTTGGTGCCGCCGGAGAGCGCGTCGAAGTTAATGTCCGCATCCAGATACAGTCGTGACAGTACCCGCTCCACCTCCTGGTGCAGGTGCCAGCCGCCGATATCCTCCAGCTCTTTCTGCAGGGTTTCCAGGCGCGAAAGCAAAGTTTCGCTGCCATCAACGGACAGCTCATGGGCCACATGGTGATATTCGGCCAACAGTGCCGCCGCGTTGCCCATGCCCGATGCGACCACGTCGAACACTGATCCGGAAAGGCCCTGTGGCACTTCCTGGGAGACCAGAGCAACTTTAAGCCCCTGTTGGCGAGATATTTCTCCCTGTTCAGGCGGCAGCTCGCCGCTGATCAGTTTCATCAGGGTTGATTTGCCGGTGCCATTGCGTCCCAGCAGGCAGAGCCGGTCACCCGGCTCGATCTGCAAGTTGATGCCGTCAAAGATGGGGGGACCGCCGAAAGCCAGGGTTATATTGTTCAGGGTGATGAGAGCCACATGTTACCTCGATATTTCTATTCTCGTGTTTGACCAGTAGCAAACAACAGGCCGCATCTTAGGATGCGGCCTGGTATCTTGCAGCGTGGCAGCAATCTCAATACTACCGGTTCGGGCTATTCCACGGTCACTGACTTTGCAAGGTTGCGCGGCTGGTCAACGTCAGTTCCCTTGAGTACCGAGATATGGTAGGCCAGCAGTTGCAGCGGCACGGATAGCAGCAGCGGATCCAGGTCCTCATCCAGGTTGGGAATCTCAAGGGTGTCTGCGACCCGTCCCCTGATCTCCTCGTCACCTTCGCTGCAGAGCGCTATCACACGCCCGCCGCGGGCGATGACCTCTTCCATGTTGGACAGGGTCTTGTCGTATGCGCTGTTGCGGGGCACCAGCACAACAACCGGCACATCTTCATCAATCAGGGCAATCGGCCCATGTTTCATCTCGCCCGCCGGATAGCCTTCGGCATGGATGTAGGAGATCTCCTTCAGTTTGAGAGCGCCTTCCAGGGCGATGGGGAAGTTTTTGCCGCGCCCCAGGTAGAGGAAGTCACGGGCATGCATGTATTTTCGGGCGATTTTTTCGGTCGCTTCGTTCAGTTTCAATACTTCTTCCAGCATGGCTGGTGCTTTCTTGAGGGCCAGGATCATGCGCAGGCCTTCGGCGGCATCAATCGAGCCGATGGCGCGGCCCAAGCGGATGGTGAACAGATAGAGGGCTGTCAGCTGTGTGACAAAGGCCTTGGTGGAGGCGACACCGATCTCCGGCCCGGCGTGGGTGTAGATCACGCCGCTGGAATCCCTGGCGATGGATGAGTCAACCACGTTGCAGATGGCCATGTTTTTTGCGCCGCGGGCCTTGGCCTCGCGCAGCGCCGCCAAAGTATCGGCGGTTTCTCCGGACTGGGAGATGACCATGGCCAGCGTGTTTTCATCAATGACCGGATTGCGGTAGCGGAATTCGGAGGCGATGTCCACTTCCACCGGTATGCGGCAATAACCTTCAATGTAGAATTTTCCCACCAGCGCCGCATGCCATGAGGTGCCGCAGGCGATGATCACGATCCGTTTGATGGCGGCCAACTGCTGGTCACTGAAGTTCAGGTCTTCCAGATAAACGTCGCCGCTTTCCTCGAACAGTCGTCCGGCAATGGTGTCTCGCACGGCACGCGGCTGCTCATGGATCTCCTTGAGCATGAAGTGCTTGAAGCCGCCTTTTTCGGCCATCAGCGGCGACCAGTCGATATGGCGGGCCTGCTTCTCCAGCGGCAGACCGCCAATGGTGTAGAATGCCGCCCTGGATCCACGGCAGACGACCATTTCGCCATCCTCCATGAAGACCATCTCGCGGGTGTGGGCCAGGATGGCAGGGATGTCGGAGGCAATAAAGAACTCGTTGGCGCCCAGGCCGACAACCATGGGTGAACCGAGCTTTGCGGCTATCAGGGTGTCCGGCTCAAGTTCGTTGAGAACGCAGACGGCGTAGGCGCCCTGCAATTGGGATAGCGCCAGGATGACGGCCTTTTGGAAGTCCGGTTCTGTCTTGAGTGTCTCGTCGATCAGGTGACAGATCACCTCGGTGTCGGTTTCGCTGCTGAAGGTATGCCCGGCCTGCTTCAATTGCTCGCGCAGCGGCAGGTAGTTTTCGATGATGCCGTTGTGCACGACCGTGATCGATCCGGCCTTGTGCGGGTGGGCATTGATCTCGGAGGGGCGGCCATGGGTGGCCCAACGGGTGTGGCCGATGCCGGTCGAGCCGTACAGGGGCTGTTCCCGCAACAGGTGCTCCAGATTGATCAGCTTTCCCTCGCTGCGGCGGATGCTGACCTGACGGTCTTTGATTGTGGCGATGCCGGCCGAGTCATAACCTCGGTATTCAAGCTTTTTAAGCCCTTCCAGTATGATCGGGGTGGCATCCTGGCTGCCGATGTATCCTACGATTCCACACATTGAATATTCCTCCACCTGTTACGCCTGTGGGCGTCATAATGTTTTAATCCGGAAAAGCACTTAGCCACAGAGGACACAGAGTTCTGAGGATAAACTCAAACAGATAGGCTTACTTGTGCCACACCGGACAGGTAATCTTGAATAATTGAATGTCTTTAGTGACTGCTCTGCGTTCTCTGTGGCTAACCGCCGTATTCAGGTTTGATTCAAAAACTTTGTTGTTCACCGTCCAGCGCCGGTATCTGCACCACCAGCAGAAACAGCCCCAGGCGATTGAGAATCTCGGAGAACTGCCGGTAGTCCAGCGGTTTGGTGACGTAGCTGCTGCAGCCCAGCTGGTAGCACCTGCTGACCTCGCGGGGATCGTCGGTTGTGGTCAGCATCACTATCGGCATCTTCTTCAATTCCTGATCCTGCTTGATCTGTCTCAGTACCTCAACGCCATCGACCTTGGGCATGCGGATGTCAAGAATCAGCATGTAGGCCCGGCCATGTTCACGTCTTGCGCTGTTATTTGACAGGTCAGCGGGTGCGAAAAAGAAGTCCAGCACCTCCTGGCCGTTGGTGAAGCGGATCAGCGGGTTATGGATGCCGGCCTCACGCAGGTTGTCCTGAATCAGTTCGGCGTGGCCGTCATCGTCTTCGGCGATCAGGATGGTCAGCTCATGTTTGTGCGTTGCTTGCATAAAACAGCCTCGTTGTCTGATATCGCGGGGCAGAAAATAACACGGAACCGGGATAAAGGGTACTATTTTGCTGGATAGGGTCTGGGCAGCTCCACAAAGAAACGTGAGCCTGCGCCCGGCTCGGATTCTACCCGGATCGTGCCGCCCAGGCGGTTGATGATCTGGCGCGCCAGGGTCAGTCCCAGTCCGTCTCCCTGGGTTTGCGCGGGATTCAGGCGGTGGAAGATCTCCCAGATCCGGTCCAGGTGATTGGCGGCGATGCCGATGCCGTTATCCTCCACGCAATAGGCGACACCGTTGTCCGTCTCGCGGCAGGAGATATGCACCAGCAGGGGGCGCTCCGGGCAGCGGTACTTTAACGCGTTGTCCAGCAGGTTGCTGAAGACCTGGGCGACCTGGCCGGCGTCTGCCATGCAGGGGAGCAGGTCGTCCCTGCTGACACTGGCATTTGCGTGTTCAATCTGGTAGGCTATGGAGGCGGTGATGCTGTCCAGCAGGGCGTTCATGTCGAGCCGGTCAAGGCAGAACGCCGCCTGTCCCAGGCGGGAGAGGCGGAGCAGCCCGTTCAGCAGTGTGCCCATTTTCTCGGTGCTGCTGGTGATGAACCCCAGGCTTTTGGGGATATTCACCTCCAGGATCTGATGCAGGCGCTGTTGTTGTGGCCCGGTCTCAAGGCTCGCGGTCAGCCGCTTCAGCTCTTCGCAGCTGTCGGACAGCTTGCGGCTGAAGCCCTGCACATTGACCAGCGGCGAGCGCAGGTCATGGGAAGCGACATAAACAATCCCTTCCAGCTCCTCGTTCTTCTGGCGCAGCTCCTTGAGCAGCCGGTCCCGCTCCTTCTCGGCGCTGACCCGTTCGGCGATTTCCCTTTTCAGCTCACGGTTGGCTTTTGTTAACTCCCGGGTGCGCTCCGCGACCCGTGTTTCCATGGCCTCGCCATAATAGCTGATCTCCTGGAACTTGTAGCCCAGTGCTGTTGCCATGACCCGGAAGTTGTTTCCCAGGTTGTCGATCTCTTCGATACCGCTTTCCGGCAGCGGCGGGGCTTTGCCCTGTAGCAGGCGTTCCGGCAGGCCGGTGGTGATGCCGGTCAGCTCATCCAGCGGCCTGGCCAGTCGGCGGGCCGTGTACATCGCTGCTGCCATGGCCAGGAGCTCGATCGCCAGCAGGCCTGCCAACAGTTCGCCGCTGCCTTGGGACAGGATGTTTCGGAAGGGGCCGGCCGGCACCAGCACGACAACAGCAGGCAGCAGCGCAATGGTCATCATCTGGTTGAAGATCAACTGTCTGATCGGCAGGGCGGGCAGACGGCTGTCGGCAGACAGAACTGCCCGCAGGCGGGAATTCATCAGCAATAGCCCGGCCACCATGGCGTTGGTGATGCCGTTGACCCAGAATACGAGCGTATTCACGGAGGCCTGCCCGGCTGCTTGCGGGTCGGTCAGGAGCAGGATCAGCGGCGCACCGATAACCGCCCAGAATAGGGCGTCCCAGATGATCGCGTTGCCATTTCTGCTGCCCGGCAGCAGCCAGACCAACCATACCGCCTCCAGCAGGAACAGCAGCGGTGTGAAAATCTGGCTGGCAGCAAAAAATGCCCCGGCAGCTGCAGCCATGCCGGCCAATAGTCCCGGCCAGCGGCCGCAGAACTGTACGCTGATCAGCAGCGCGATGCTGCCGAAATAATAGTTTGATCCGTTTGCCAGCCGGGGGGCGAAGAGGTTGCCGGCAAAGGCCGCCGCAGCCAGCACGCAGAGCAGCAGCGATTTGTGGCCTGTCCGGATTCTGGATTGGTGTGTGAGCATGTCCGCCCCGTGTGCGATGCCGACGATGTTGTCTGAATGCGTGAAAACTGCAAATCATTATCACACTTTGTAAAAAAATTGAAGATCCCTGGTTACTCTGTCAGCCTGTCCATGATCCTTGACTGGTATTCCGGCAGCAGGCTCAGGTTCAGCGGGCGCTTGCGCATCATCTCCAGCTTCATCAGTTTGTAGTTCAGCTCGCGGGCCTTGCTGCTGCGCTCCTCCCCCTCGTCCAGGGCGATCACCAGCCTGCGCAGCGATTCCACCTCGTTGGATAGTTCAATCTCCGGGGGCAGGCAGCCGGCATTCTTGAGCACCTTGTAGGCCATGCGCAGATCCTCCGGCACGCCGGAGAGGTCTTCGGCCGCAAGCGGCTGGCCCTGGCCGGGCAGGTTGTCGAATTCTCCCCGCTCCATGGCGGCCGCGATTCTCTGCTCTGCTATTGTGGCGAATATGTCCAATGCGTACCTGCCCTGAAACTGAAAAGGGGGCGGCCAGATGGCCGTCCCCTTGTGCAAGCATGGCGGAGAGGGTGAGATTCGAACTCACGGAGCTGTTACACTCGGCGGTTTTCAAGACCGCTGCCTTAAACCGCTCGGCCACCTCTCCACAGATTTGAGTGAAGCTGTATAGCACAACTGCCATTCAAATACAAATGAATTTAAAGCGTGATCCTCTCCAGCCCGCCCATGTAGGGACGCAGCGCTGCCGGTATCAGTACGCTGCCGTCGGCCTGCTGATAGTTCTCCAGTATGGCCACCAGAGTGCGACCCACAGCCAGGCCGGAGCCGTTGAGCGTGTGTACGAATTCCGGCTTGGCCTTTTCGTCCTCGCGGAAACGGATGTTGGCGCGGCGGGCCTGGAAGTCGCCGAATGTGCTGCAGGATGATATCTCGCGATAGCAATCCTGTCCGGGCAGCCAGACCTCGATGTCGTAGGTTTTGGCGGCGGAAAAGCCGATGTCGCCTGTGCAGAGCGCCATGACCCGGTAGGGGATCTCCAGCAGCTGCAGCACCTTTTCGGCGTTGGCGGTCAGTTTTTCCAGTTCGTTGTCTGATTCGGAGGGGTGGGTGAATTTGACCAGTTCAACCTTGTTGAATTGGTGCTGGCGGATCAGGCCGCGGGTGTCCTTGCCGTAGGATCCGGCCTCACGCCTGAAACAGGGTGTGTAGGCGGTGTAGAGGATCGGCAGGTCGCTCTTCTTCAAGATCTCGCCGCGGTGGATGTTGGTCACCGGCACTTCGGCGGTCGGGATCAGCAGGTAGTCCGGATCAACCAGCTTGAACAGGTCTTCCTCGAATTTGGGCAGCTGGCCGGTGCCGGTCATGCTGTCGCGGTTGACCATGAAGGGCGGCAGCATCTCGGTGTAGCCGTGCTGATCGGTATGCAGGTCGAGCATGAAGTTGATCAGGGCCCGTTCCAGCCGTGCGCCGGCGCCCCGGTAGAGGGTGAAGCGGGCTCCGGTCAGCTTGGCGCCCCGCTCGAAATCCAGGATACCCAGTTGTTCGCCGATCTCCCAGTGCGGTTTGGGGGTGAAGTCAAGCTGGGGCAGTTTGCCCCATTTGCGCAACTCCAGATTGTCGTTTTCGGATGCGCCGACCGGTGTGGCGGGATGGGGCACATTCGGGACGGTCAGCAGAAAGGCGGACAGCTGATCATCCACCAGCTTGAGCTCTTCGTCGATGGACTTGATCTTCTGCGATACTTCGCGCATCTCCAGGATCTTGTCCTGGGCCTGACTTTTGTCCTTGATGCGTGCGATCTCTTCTGAGGCTGCGTTGCGCAGTGCCTTGAGGGCTTCCCCTTCCTTGAGCAGCGCACGGCGTTTATCGTCCAGGTCGCGGAAGCCGGCCAGGTAGGCGGAGCCCCCGCGTGTTTGCAGCCGTTTTTCCGCCTCTTCCAGGTTTTCGCGGATGTACTTCATGTCTAACATTTGAATTCACCTTTATTTTTTGGATTCAAGAGTGTAATTTTTAGCACCGCGTCATTGTTCCGTCAATCCAAAAGAGGCTTTATGAAAACAGCAGTTTTGCAGAAAATTACGATATTGGCCCTGGCGGCGGCCATTCTGACCTTCCTGGCGGCAGCCCCGCCCGCGCTGCAGGCAGAAGAGGTTGTTGTCAATGCTGTCGGCGATATCATGCTGGCTGGCCGCTGGGCCAGTCAGATCAGGGAAAAGGGCTATGACTATCCGTTTGCGGCCACACGATCCGAGCTGCTCAAGGGGGATATCTCCCTGGCCAACCTGGAGGCGCCGCTTGCCCGCAGGGGCAGGGAGTTCACAGACAAGAAGTTCCGCTTTCTGGGCGATCCACGGTTGGCCCCGGCTTTAAAGCGGGCCGGCATCCATGTAGTTACCCTGGCCAACAATCACAGCATGGATTTTGGCGCCGCCGCGTTGAGTGAGACCATGCTCAATCTGGAAAAGGCCGGGATCCTGTGGGTCGGAGCCGGTTCTGATCTGCGTGCGGCTCGTCAGGCGGCAATCATGGAGGTCAAAGGCAAGCGGGTGGCGTTTCTGGGTTATTCCCTGACCTTGCCGGAGGAGTTTTATGCGACAGATAGCCGGGCCGGCACGGCACCCGGCCATGCCGACCTGTTTGTGGAGGATATTGCCGCTGCCCGAAAAAAGGCCGACTATGTGATCGTCAGCTTCCATTGGGGTACGGAGGGCAGCTCCAGCGCCAAGCCGTATCAGCAGGCGGCTGCCCGCCGTGCTATCCGCGCCGGCGCCGATGCGGTCATCGGCCACCATCCCCATGTGCTGCAGGGGGTGGAGCGTTACAAAGGCGGTATTATTTTCTACAGTCTGGGCAATTTCGCCTTTGCCAGCAAGGGGCGTACGGCCGTACATGGCGCCATGGTGCGGCTGCGTCTGAACGGCGCCAGCCGGGAGGCGGAGCTGCTGCCGCTGGATGTGTACAACCGGCGGGTGCAGTTTCAGCCCCGATTGCTGGCAAAAGAGTCGGCAGCTGAAGTGATCGGGGAGCTGAACCGTCTGTCCCGGCCGCTGGGGACTGTGATCGAAAGCCGGGAGGGCCGCCATTTTGTCCGTTTCTGATCGGAACATATTGCTTGTCACACTGCATGCCAAGTATGCCCATGCCTCACTGGCGTTGCCCTGCCTGGCGGCCTGCTGCCGGGATCTGGCCGGAGTGCGTGTCTCCATTCTGGAACTGACCGTCAATGAGCCCAGACAGCAGCTCTTGCGGCGGATTATGGCAGAGCAGCCCGGTATGGTGGCCTTTTCCTGTTACATCTGGAACATCGAGACCACCCTGCGGCTTGCGGCGGATATCAAGCAGGTCGCGGCGGATACGCTGGTGGTGCTGGGAGGGCCGGAAGTCTCCTTCGGGGTGTTCGAGCTGATGCATGCCAACCCGGCCGTGGATTTTGTCGTCAAGGGGGAGGGGGAGCGGCCCTTCCGCCAGCTGCTGGAGGCGCTGGATGGCAAACAGGCGCTGGATGGCATTGAAAACCTGTTCCATCGCGATAACGGTGATATCGTCGCCGGCCTGTCTGGAAATCAACGACCGGCGCTGGAGATGATCCCCTCGCCGTTCTTGGCCGGACTGGTGGATATGGACAAGCCGCTGACCTATTACGAAACCTCCCGCGGCTGTCCCTTTTCGTGCGCCTTCTGCCTTTCTTCCGTGGAGGGGCAGGTGCGCTCCTTTCCCATGGCGCGCATCGAAAGCGACCTGGCCTGGCTGATGGAGCGGGAGGTGCGTCAGGTCAAGCTGGTTGACCGCACCTTCAACTATGACGCCCGCCGTGCCGACCAGATCTGGAATTTTATCCTGGATCACAACCGTGTCAGCCATTTCCATTTCGAAATCGCCGCCGACCTGCTGACCGAGGACAATCTGGCCCTGCTGCGGCGAGTGCCGGCGGAGACCTTTCGTTTCGAGATCGGCGTGCAGTCTGCCTCAGCGGAGACGCTGCTGCAAGTCAACCGGCGGGCCGATCTGCAGAAAATCTTCGATAATGTGCGCAGGCTAAGGGAGGACACCGCGATAGAATTGCATCTGGACCTGGTGGCCGGACTGCCCGGAGAGGATTATGACGGACTGCTCTCTTCCCTGCAGGCCGTGGCCGGGCTGAAGCCGCATGTGATCCAGCTGGAGCCGCTCAAACTGCTCAAAGGCGCACCCATGCGGGAGATCGCCGATCGCCTCGGTTACCGCTATTCCGCTGCTCCCCCCTACACCATCCTTACCACCCCCTGGCTGGGCTATGGGGATATCTGCCGAATCGAGGATGTCGGTCGCCTGCTGGATCTGTTTTACAACCAGGGCGGATTTGCGGCTGCCCTGGACTTCATGCTGGAGCGCATGGATTTCGCAGAACTATTCGACCGCATGGCGCGCGCTGCCCAGGGCATGGATCTGTGTGGGCGCAGTACCCGGCGGCTGTATGAACTGTTTGCCGAACTTGCTGGCCCTCTATTGTCTGCGGCAGACCGGCTGCTGCTATATGACGCCCTGTTTTTTGATTACTGCCGCAACGAGATGCCGCAGCAGGGGCGGCTGCCCGTGTTTATTGCCGGGCGCCAGCATGACTGCCGCTGGCCGGTACTCCGCGATCTGCCGGAAGGCATCGCTTTGCCGGAGGGCAGCCGGGTCAGGGGCTTTCGCTTCAGTTTTCTGCATGATTACAGGTTGGATGGAACGGTTGCCGCCCCTGTGGATGTAACCTTTGTGTATGTAGCCGGTCAGGGACGGGGGCTGCAGGTGCGGGTGCTGTAGGCGTTGCTGCTGTGGGTGTGGCGTCCTGCGGATCAATAGAGCAGATATTTTTCCCGGATGGCTAGGAAGCGTGTCAGTCTCGCTTGCCAGCGGGCAGCGACGGCCTCGGGCGCAATCCGATCTACGGTCAGCATTCGCCAGGCGTCCGCATCGCCCAGTTCGGTCTTGAAGCCTTCATAGCGCCTGAACTTGTCCGGATGGATCTGGTAGAAAGCCTGCACCATGTGCAATCCCACCAGCAGCGGTTTGATCTGATTGCGATCTGTCACGTTCAACCTGACGCCCTGGCAGGCCTTTTTGTTGTGAATAAAGCCTTTGGCGGTCGGGGTGAATGCTGCTGTTTCAAAAGTGAGTCCCACAATCTTCCTGCTGTTAAGGTTTCTGACAACAGCTCCGGCGTCCACCCAGGGGGCGCCGTAGACCTCGAACGGCTGCTGCGTGCCGCGGGCTACTGACAGACTGGTGGTCTCCAGTGTGCCCGGGCCGGGGTAGAGCAGGGCGGCGGTCAGGCTTTTCATGTTGGGGGATGGGTTGACCCAGGGCAGTCCAGTCTGGTCAAAGAACAACTCACGCCGCCAGCCCTGCATCCGGACGACGGTCAGCTGGCAATTGATGCCGAATTCGCTGTTGAAGAGCATGGCCAGTTCGCCGATGGTCATACCGTGGCGGGTCGGAATGGGGTGAATGCTGGTGATGGCGCCGCAGCCGCTCTTGCGTTCCGGCGGCAGTTGCACAGGTATGGCACCGGAGACATGGATGCCGTTGATCGGGTTGGGGCGGTCCAGCACCACGAATGGTATGCCTGCCTGACGGGCGGCCCGCATGGCCAGTGACAGGGTGCCGATGTAGGTGTAGAAGCGGGTGCCGATGTCCTGGATGTCGAAAACCAGCATGTCGATACCGCCCAGCATCTCCGGGGTGGGGCGGCAGCTTTTGCCGTACAGGCTGTGGATGGTCAGTCCGGTCCGGCTGTCAACGGATGAGCCGAGCTTGACGTCGGATGTGCCGCGAATGCCGTGTTCCGGGCTGAACAGTGCGACCAGCTTTACGCCCGGAGCCTGGGCCAGCAGGTCGATGGTGCTGTCGCCGTTTGCTGCGCGGCCGGTGTGGTTGGTGATCAGGCCGACGCGCCTTCCCTGGAGTATGTCGAAATTGCGGCTGGCCAGTACGTCAATGCCGGGCAGTACGGAGGCGTGGGCAGAAGGGGTGGAAACAGATAATAAAAACAAGAGTGTGATAAGTATTAGCCTGGAAAAGCCTTTTACCACAGAGAACACAGAGAAGATCAAAGGTAAATATGATTTGTTACGGCAATCAGTGCATATTTTGTTCTTTTTCCCGATGTTATCAGTGCGCCCTGTGGCAAAAGGATGGTGAAGTAATAAACTAGAAACAGGGCGCATGATTCCACTCCACCGGTTCCATCTGCACGTCCTTGCCCAGTTCCGCCAGCAGTGCGTCCATGTCTGTCTCGAAGCCGGGCATGATGGCGATGCGGATGATGGCCTGTTGGTTGTCGACGGTGCTCATCACGTTCATGCCTTCGTAGGCCTCGGTGATGTTTTTGAGGTAGACGATGTCGCTTTGTCTGACCTTGAAATAGCGGCAGATCATGGCATGGCCTCCCCCTGCAGCGCCACCAGTCCGGCTCGCCCCGGCAGTTCACCCATGAAAATCCGGCAGGCCGGAGCATCCTTTATGCCAGCAGCGGCCTCGGCCAGTGTGATGCAGCGGATGCCTGCCTTTGAGAGCCCTTCCAGCAGCCGGACGAATGATGGCCGGATGGCGTTGCCTTCCAGTTCGGCATGGACGGTCAGTACGTTCAGACCGTTCTGCAGATTGTCCAGGTAGAACTGGTGGATGTTTTCGGGGGTGATACGGTTTTGCCCCAGTATCTCATCGGCGGTCGGCAGGGTGGTCGGGATCTGCAGCGTGTTGAAACGGCAGCCGTCCATGACCGGATAGAATGGGGTGCTGCCGCGGCTGTCGCTGCAGTAGCAGAGTCCCATGCTGTCCTGCACCGCCAGCGAGTCCGGCGACACGGTCCAGCCCGGAGCGGCGGTGCTGGCCGCCCGGTGCCCCATGATGGTGCGGAACAGCTCGGCGGCCAGTTCCAGCTCAGACTTGGTGGCTGCAGGCGAAAAGCTGCCCAGGTAGTCGTGCCACTTGACATGATCCCAGCAGTGGATGCCGGCTTCATGCCCCTGCTGTTCGACCGAGCGCAGTACCTGCGGCAGCGAGGCTGCGATCATGGGCGGGGGCAGCAGCACACCGTACAGCATGGTCCTGATGCCGTAGGCTGAAGGCGCGCCGGAACGCAGCGCCTTTTTGAGAAAGCCCTTGCGGGTGAAGATGCGGCGCAGCGCCTTGCCGGTGTTGTCCGGCCCCATGGAGAAGTAGAAGGTGGCCCGGGCGGAGAAACGCCCCAGGTCCTCCAACAGCGCCGGTACGCCGTCCCGCGTGCCGGCATGGGTATCCACATCCACCTTGAGCGCCAGTATCTTTTGTGTCATCTGCAGGTTGTCCTGTTCTGATTTTTTGGCGAGTTTAGCAATTTTTCAGCTGTGAGTAAAACGGCAAATCACCCCATTAACCAAATGCTTGACAAGCATTGCAGGAGGAGTAGGATTGCCCGTCAGCAGCCGAGACCCGCTCCGATAGGACGGGTGCGGGGGACCCGATCAGCAGGGGCTAACTCATTGAAATGAGAGAGGACTTCCAAACTCTAGCCCGACAGCTAACCTCGCAGGCATCTGGAAGGGCACGACAGCAGAATATTCAAGCCGCTGGCGCAAGCCGGCGGCTTTTTTGATTTTCATCAGGGGAGGCAGCTCAATGAAGCACAAACATGAGGACTCGTTTTTCGGCGGCATTGTCAAGGCGCTGGGGTTGGTGTTCGGTGACATCGGCACCAGTCCGATCTATACCCTTTCGGTTGTTTTTACATTAACAAAACCGACGGTGGAGAACGTCTACGGCATCCTCTGCCTGGTGTTCTGGACCATGACTATCCTGGTTACGGCTGAATATGCCTGGCTGGCCATGAGCCTGGGCAGGAACGGTCAGGGAGGCGAGATCATGCTGCGGGAGATCATCATCAAGCTCTTCAAGAAGGGGCGTGTGCTGGTCTTTTCCGGTTTTCTCTCTTTTCTGGGGGTCTCGCTGCTGTTGGGTGACGGTGTTATCACGCCGGCCATCTCGATCCTGTCCGCCGTGGAAGGTATGCTGCTGATTCCGGGGCTGGAGGGGACCAGGCAGGGGCTGCTGGTGCTGGTTGCTGCTTTGATCGCCTTTACCCTGTTCTTCTACCAGTCCCGTGGCACGGACAAGATGGCAGGCATCTTCGGTCCGATCATGGCGGTGTATTTTATGGCGCTGCTGGTCTCCGGCCTGGCCTCGATCTCAACAATGCCGGGTATTGTTGAGGCCATCAATCCATGGTACGCAATCCGCTTTTTTCAGGAAAACGGATTGGCCGGCTACATCGTGCTTTCCGAGGTAATCCTGTGTGCCACCGGTGGAGAGGCGCTTTATGCTGATATGGGACACCTGGGAAAAAAGCCGATCATCCGCGCCTGGTATTTCGTGTTTGCCGCATTGTTTGTCAATTATCTGGGGCAGGGTGCCTTTGTGGTCAACAATCCCCAGGTCAAAAATATCCTTTTCGGCATGATCCAGAGCCAGGCGCCCATGCTTTATATCCCCTTTCTGGTTTTGACCATCATGGCAACCATCATCGCCTCCCAGGCCATCATCAGCGGTGTGTTCTCAATCGTCTACCAAGGCATAACCACCCGTCTGATGCCCCTGTTGAAGGTTGACTATACTTCGCGCCATATCCAGTCCCAGATCTACATCGGTTCCGTCAACTGGGCGCTGATGTGCGCGGTTATCTTCGTGATGCTGTTTTTCCAGAGTTCGGGCAATCTTGCGTCGGCCTACGGCATGGCGGTAACCGGTTCGATGAGTATCACCGCGATCATGATGATCATGGTCTTTTCCAAAACCACCAAGAAATGGAAGGTGCCGATTGTGGCCGTGATTACTGCTATCGATCTGGTCTACTTCACTTCGACCTTCTCCAAGTTCACCCATGGCGCCTACTGGTCGATCATTCTGGCCTCCATACCGTTTGCCACGATCATGCTCTGGACAAAAGGGCAACGGGCACTGTATTATGCACTGCGTCCGCTGGATCTGGAAACCTTCATGCTCTCCTATGAACAGATCTATGCCAAAGACAGGAATATACCGGGCTGCGCCCTGTTCTTTCTCAAGGGGCTGGATGTGATTCCACCCTATATTGTGCACTGTATGGTTCGCTCCAATATCATCTATGATCGCAATGTGTTTGTTTCGATCACACGTACCGATGAGCCGTTCGAGATCAGTTGCATCCATAATCGCCACGTGGGCGTCGGTCTGGAGTTCTTCGAGGTCAGCGCCGGATACATGGAGATGATTGATTTGGAGACTTTGCTGAAGGAATATGGTATTCACGAAAAAGTGATTTTCTACGGCATCGAGGATATTGAAACCAGAAATCCGCTTTGGCGGGTGTTTGCCATGTTGAAGAAACTTACCAGAAATTTTGTCCAGTTTCATAAACTGCCCGCATCCAAGCTGCAGGGCGTTGTGACCAGGGTTGAGATGTAGGAGGGGGGAGGGTGTGTCCGCTACCCGTCTTCAGGTAGCGGACACATCCTTGTTTATTCCTTTTCGAAGACATCCTTGCCTGCTCCGCAGAGCGGGCAGCACCAGTCGTCCGGTAATGAGGCAAACGGAGTTCCTGGGGCGATGCCGTTGTCCGGATCTCCTGCTTCCGGGTCGTAAACGTACTGGCAGATGGTGCAGATCCAACGTTCCATAAATCAGTCTCCTTTGTAGTTTTTATTCACCTGTCTATCCTGCATCCTGCCCGTTTTCTGCTTGTCCGGGTCTGTTGATGCACAAGTGACTTTATCGCAGGCCCCCCGGACTGTCAACAGCACGGCCCGGATCTCCGGCCTGCCAGACCATACAATCGAAGAGGTGTTGTGCATGATAATGGAAGTTCTGCAAGTCGGACCTTTGGGGGTTAACTGTTTCATCATTGGCTGTGATGCCACCCACGAAGGGGTGGTGGTTGACGCCGGTGGCGATGCCGCGGAGATCATTGCCGCGATTGAGCGGCTGGATCTGAAAATCGGCCAGGTGATCAACACCCATGGACATTTTGACCATGTGGGCGCCAATCGCGCTGTGGTGGAGCATTGCGGGGCACGTCTGCTGATCCACGAGGGCGATGCCGCCATGCTGGCAAGGGCGTCTGAAGTGGCCCGTTCCTATGGGTTGCAGGCGGAAAGTTCCCCGGCGCCGGACAGTTTCCTGGCTGATGGCGCCGAGATCGCTGTGGGCCAATTGCGTTTCCGTGTGCTGCATACGCCGGGACACAGTCCGGGCTGCTGCTGCTTGTACCTGGAAAAGGAAAAGCTGCTGATCTCCGGTGACACGCTGTTTGCCGATTCAATTGGCCGCACCGACTTGCCGGGCGGATCCCATGAACAGCTGATCAACTCGGTTCGCACAAAGATATTTACCCAGCCGGATGACGTAACCGTCTGTCCGGGGCACGGCCCGGCCACCACGATTGGCCATGAGAAGCAGTACAATCCCTATTTCTGATGTTGAAGCAAACAGTCAATAATTCGGAGGCAGGTATGCTCAAGGGGAAATGCATCATTCTGGGGGTGACCGGCGGCATCGCCGCCTACAAGGCCCTGGAGCTGGTGCGGCTGTTAACCAAGGCCGGGGCGGCTGTGCATGTGATCATGACCAACTCCGCCATGGAGTTTGTAACGCCGCTCAGTTTTCAGACATTATCCGCCAATCCGGTTCATACCCGGCTGTTCAACCTGATCAGCCAGGCCGAGATCGGACACATCTCCCTGGCGGACCGGGCCGACCTGTTTATCATTGCGCCGGCCACGGCCAATATCATCGGCAAGGTGGCTAATGGCATTGCCGACGACATGCTGACCACCACGGTCATGGCGACCAAGGCGCCGGTGCTGATTGCGCCGGCCATGAACGTCAATATGTACACCAATCCGATCTACCGTGAAAACGAGCAGCGTTTGAGCCGTTTCGGTTTCCTGTTTGTTTCGCCGGAGAAGGGGATGCTGGCCTGCGGCTGGGAGGGCGAGGGCAAACTGGCCCCGCCGGAGGCGATTTTAGAGGCGGCGGTTGCGGCGCTCGGCCCCAGGGATCTGGCGGGGCAGACAATCATGGTGACAGCCGGGCCGACCCGTGAGGATCTGGATCCGGTACGCTACATCAGCAACCACTCTTCCGGCAGGATGGGTTACGCCATTGCCAGGTGTGCCGCCCGACGCGGTGCCAGGGTAATCCTGGTCAGCGGCCCGGTCAGGATTGATCCTCCGTGCGGAGTGGAGTTGGTCTCCGTTTCCAGCGCCCTCGAGATGCAGGCCGCGGTCATGGCGCACATCGATGCGTGCCAGGCGGTCATCAAGTCTGCTGCGGTCGCGGATTATCGTCCTGCCGAAAGGTGTGCTGCCAAGATCAAGAAGCAGGATGGCGGCATGACGCTGGAACTGGTCAGGAACCCGGACATCCTGGCCGGGCTGGGGCAACTGCCCCGGCGCCCCCTGCTGGTCGGCTTTGCGGCCGAGACCGACAACCTGCGGCAGTATGCCGAACAGAAGCTGCGTGAAAAGAATCTGGACATGATCGTTGCCAACGATGTCAGCCAACCGGATGCCGGGTTCAACGTTGAGACCAACCGTGCCCTGCTGCTGTTCCGCGATGGCCGTGCGGTCGACTGCCCGCTGATGTCCAAGGACGAACTGGCCGGCGTCATTCTGGATAACGTTGCTTGCGAATTGCAGACATGCCGAGGCAGCAAGGCATGAGGAAGGATGGATAACCATGGTCAGCAGAATACTCCTCGTTGATGACTCCCCGATCTCCAGGCGGATGCTGAAAAGCTGCATTCCCAAAGACCGCGGGTACGAGTTTTTTGAGGCGGGCGATGGTCAGGCCGGCCTGGAACTCTGGCAAGAGGTCAGGCCGGATGTAACCTTCATGGATCTGACCATGCCGGTCATGGATGGGCTGAGCGCCACACGCGAGATCATCCGGCTTGATCCCCAGGCGCGTATCATCGTCTGTACCGCTGATATCCAAGTGCGTTCACTGGAGCAGGCCCGCGAGGCCGGGGCGCTGACCGTGGTCAGAAAACCCCCCAGTAAAGAGACCGTCGAAGATGCGATCTCGTTTGCCGAGACAAGGGGATAGGCCATGGTGACGCCAGAAGAAATCATGACGCTTGAGGAACAGGATATCCTGCAGGAGATCATGAATATTGCCTTTGGCAAGGCTGCCGCGGATCTGGCCGAGGTGATCAATATCTTCGTGGTGCTGAGCGTGCCCAACATACAGATGATCAATGCCACCGAACTGCCGGAGTATATTGGCCGCGAGGTTGCTGATTACAGCAGTGTCAGTGTGGTGGAACAGGATTACTGGGGGCAGTTCCTGGGCAACGCTTTTCTGGTATTCCGGGATGGAGCCGGCAAGGAGCTGGTATCGCTGTTTGGCTGTGAAGAAGAGGGCTTTGCCTGCGAATCCCTGGATATGCTGGAGCGGGAAACCCTGATGGAGGTGGGCAATATACTGATTGGCGCCTGCGTTGGCAAGCTGGCTGAACTGCTGGGGGATGCGGTTTCCTATTCTCCTCCCCGGGTATCCACCCGTATGCCGCCGGCTGAGGCGATTCCGGCCGGGCTGGTTGTGCCCGAGTCAACCGCCATCGTGCTCAAGACCGTGTTCCGCTTCAACGAACGCGATGTGGAGGGCTTCATGTTTCTGGTGACAAATCATGCGTCAAACACCTGGCTTAAGTCGGCCTTGGCCGCATTCATGGAACAGTATGAGCAGTGAAAATGAAATGGCGCAGATCTTCGAAACGCTCAGCATCGGACTGGTCATCCTGGATCGAGAGCTGATCGTCAGGCACTGGAATCGCTGGATGTCCGTCCAGAGCGGCATCCCGGCTGAACACATTATCGGCGGGCACCTGTTCGCCCACTTCCCCGAACTGGACAACAACAGCTTCAACAAGAACTGCAAGATGGTGCTCTCCTTCGGCAATTTTGCCTTCTTTTCACAGAAACTGCATAACTACCTGTTTCCCTTCAAACCGGGTGGCACGCTGGCCGCCCGCTTCACCCACATGCAGCAGAGCTGTACAATGGGGCCGATCCGTGCGGAGGATAACACGATCAGTCGCATGTTTCTGGTGGTCCAGGATGTGACCGAGCTGGCCTCCTATGAACAGCGTCTGGTGGAGATGAACACCAGGGACAGCCTTAGCGGTATCTATAACCGCCGCTTTCTGGAGAAGCGCCTGCAGGATGAGTACGAGCGTCATCGCCGTTACTGCCGGGAACTGGCTGTGCTGATGATCGACATCGATTTTTTCAAGATGATCAACGATAACTACGGGCACCAGTGTGGGGATGAGGTGATCAGGTCGGTGGCAGAGAAGATCGCCGCGGTTATCCGCTGCACCGACGTGGTGGCCCGCTATGGCGGGGAGGAATTCTGCTGCCTGCTGCCGGAGACAGGGCTGGCTGGCGCCGGGATTGTGGCGGAAAACATCCGGCAGCAGATCGAGGCCATGCGGATGGTCTTTGACGGACACACCATCGAGGTAACGGTCAGCCTGGGGCTGAGCGCACTCAAGAAGGGTGACACGCCCCAACTGCTGCTGAAACGGGCCGATGATGCCCTCTACCGGGCCAAGCAGAGCGGTCGTAACCGTGTCGTGACCATGTAGCTGTTCTATGGGGCTATCTGCCGCTGTAGAGTTCTCCCATCAGGCTGCTGTCATGCAGCGCCTGCTTGAGTTTCTGTCTGGTGTTATCTACCTGCTGGAGACCATCCTCTTTTGTGATTCGCCCGGATTTGTAAAGGATGCGCAGGTTTCTGCGCATCGCCTCGGCCATGGCCAGGGCCTGCTCCCCGATCGGGTCGGCCATGAGCAGATCGCTTTCCTCCGGGGCCTGCATGAAATCAAGGGCGGCCTCGCGGGCGAGCCAGTAATACTCTCCGAATTCCTCATCGGTCAGCAGATAGCGGGATGTGTCCGAAAGGGTCTGCATGACCCGCTGCCAGCGCTCCAGCCGGGAGAGCAGCATGATTGAGTTGAAGATGCGCTTGTTTACGCCAAAGGAGAAGATCGTCGGCGCCAGCACACTGCGCAGCAGCACATCATTGGCGCGCTGGTCACTGTGACAGACATCCCTTGCCGTCTCCCAGACCTCTTTGGAGATGAAGGTTTCGAAGCGCATCTCCCAGTAGGCGTGCTTCATGGTAACGGTGGGGAAGGCCTGCATGATCTTGTAGGGCACAAAACAGTTGTGGGCGATCACGTCCGCCGCCAGGTGGCAGAGATAACCATAGGCGCAGGCGGTCTCTCCCGGTGTCCGGGCCGACTGCAGTACCTTGCGGCCAATGCCCCAGCGGTGGCAGTTCAGCAGATAGTGGGTGAACTTTTTGCCCAGGGTGATGTCGGCCGACAGGCAGCCATAGAGGAAGTCTCGCGGGCAGGCGGCAATCGGAGCTGCCACCGCTGCCGGCAGCAGGTGCAGGTGTTCCAGAACCTCCAGGCCGATCTTCAGGTGCATGCCGCCGCCCCAGGCCAGCGCCTCGACGGGCAGGGCAAGTAAAGCAAACAGGGCCGCCAGTGCGGCAGGAATCAAACGCAGCAAACCGTATCCTCCGGTGTGAAACTTGTTTTGACATCAGCCATGCCAGGCTGATAGATTTTCCGTACGCGGCAATAAGTACCAGATCAGACAGGAGCCCACCTTGCCACATAACCTCACCCCGGCCATCATCAGAGCCTCTTTGCTGCATTACCTGGACGGCCTCCAGGAGAGTGGTGTTGACGGCATTGCCGGTGTCCCCTGTGCTGATGCGTCACGGACATCCGCGAAGGAACCGGCGACCGCAAAAGAAGCGGCTGTCGGGCCGGCTGCGGTGGCTGCCCCGGCCCAGCATGAGCCGCTGGAGAAGATCCGCAGGGATCTGGGGGACTGTCAGCGCTGTCCACTGGGCAAGACCCGCAAGGAAATTGTCTTTGGCGCCGGTAACCCCAATGCGCGGCTGGTTTTTGTCGGCGAGGGGCCGGGCGCTGATGAGGATGCCCAGGGGCTGCCCTTTGTCGGTGAAGCGGGTCAGATCCTCAACCGGATCATCACCGCCATGGGGCTTTCGCGCGATGAGGTCTACATCTGCAATGTGGTCAAGTGCCGTCCGCCTAAAAACCGTGAACCGCTGGCAGAGGAAATCGCGGCCTGCTCCCCGTTTTTACAGCGCCAGTTGCAGTCTGTCCGGCCGGAGGTGATTGTTGCCTTGGGCAAGCCGGCTGCCAATACGCTGCTGGGAGTGAAAAGTCCCATTTCCAAGCTGCGCGGCAGCTTCCATGACTATCACGGTGTGCCGCTCATGCCTACCTACCACCCCGCCTACCTGCTGCGCAACAAGGGGGACTCAGGACTCTTCTGGGAGGTCTGGGATGATATGATTCAGGTGCTGCAAATGCTCAAACTGCCCGTGCCGGAGAAGAGCAGAAAGAAATAAAGCCGGGACGCGTGTCCGTACCTCGTTGTCCGTTATAATTACGGCCTGCGGACACGGGGCACCGAAACGGTTTACAGCGTCAACTCCGCATGGCCGTGATAATACCCATCCCGCTCCCTGGACACATCCTCGCTTTCCAGATACTCCTCAAAGCCCATCACCCTGTCGATGACCCCGCCGGGCGTGATCTCTATAATCCGGTTGGCAATCGTTGAGACGAACTCGTGGTCATGGGAAGCGAACAGCAGCACTTCCGGGAAGGCGATCAGTCCGTCGTTCAGGGCGGTGATCGATTCCAGATCCAGGTGGTTGGTCGGTTCGTCAAGGATCAGTGCATTGGCGCCGGTCAGCATCATGCGCGCCAGCATGCAGCGCACCTTCTCGCCGCCCGAGAGTACGCCGGTCTTCTTGAGCGCCTCGTCTCCGGAGAAAAGCATGCGGCCAAGAAAACCGCGGGCAAAGGTCTCGCCTTCAGTGGGTGGGGCGTACTGTCCCAGCCATTCGATCAGGTTGAGTTCCTTTTCGAAAAAGGCGCTATGCTCCTTGGGGAAATAGGATGTGGTAATGGTCACGCCCCAGCGGAAGCTGCCGCTATCCGGCTCCAGTTCGCCGGCGATGATCTGGAACAGGGTGGTCCTGGCCAGGGCATTGCTTCCCACGAAGGCGATCTTTTCTCCCTTGCGCACGATCAGGTTGAAGTCTTTCAGTACCTGGACTCCGTCCAGTTCCTTGCAGAGCCCGCTGATCTCGAGGATGATGTCGCCGCAGGCGCGATCGGGCTTGAACATGACGTGGGGATATTTGCGGGACGATACGGGCATGTCTTCCAGGGTCAGTTTGTCCAGCAGTTTCTTGCGGGAGGTGGCCTGCTTGGCCTTGGAGGCGTTGGAGCTGAAACGCTGGATGAACTCCTTCAGTTCGGCCGCCTTGTCGGCCAGTTTGCGGTTTTCGTTCTGTCGCTGGCGCAGGTTCAACTGGCTGGCGTGGTACCAGAAATCGTAGTTGCCGACGTAAACCTGGATGCGGCTGAAGTCGATGTCAGCCGTGTGGGTGCAGACTTGATTAAGGAAGTGGCGGTCGTGGGAGACGACAATGACCGTGTTGGGGAAGCGGAACAGGAACTCCTCCAGCCATTTGATCGACTTCAGATCCAGGTTGTTGGTTGGTTCGTCCAATAGCAGTACGTCCGGATTGCCGAACAGGGCCTGGGCCAGCAGCACCCGCACCTTGTCGCCCCCTTCCAGTTCCTTCATCTTCTTGTTGCGCAGGTCCTCCGGAATACCCAGTCCGTTGAGCAGCACGGCGGCCTCGGCCTCGGCCTCATAGCCGTTCATCTCGGCAAATTCCCCTTCCAGTTCGGCCGAACGGACGCCGTCCGCCTCGCTGAAGTCGGCCTTGGAGTAGATCGCCTCCCGCTCGACCATTACGTCGTACAAACGGCGATGGCCCATGATGACCGTATTGAAGACCGTCTCCTCGTCAAAGGCGAACTGATCCTGGCGCAGCACTGCGATACGTTCGCCCGATCCGATGGTGATCTCGCCCTTGTCCGGCTGAACCTCGCCGGAGAGGATCTTCAGAAAGGTGGACTTGCCGGCGCCATTGGCGCCGATCAGGCCGTAGCAGTTGCCGGGGGTGAACTTTATGTTGACGTCCTTGAATAGGATGCGCTTGCCGTAGGATAGTGTCACGTTTGATGCGGTAATCATGTCTGTCTGAAACTCCTTTTAAATGTGTGTTGCGCCAAAATAAAAACCACAGGGGGTGATCCCTGTGGTTCACGTGTTGCTGATATTTATAGCACATCCGGCTGTGCTGCGGCAATCCCTATTGTTGGCGTTCAGCGGTGGCTATAGTCGGCCTGCCTTTTGATGCGGGTCTCCGCGTTCCTGTGCAGGTAGCGTGAGAGGGCGAACCAGGTCAGCCAGCCGATCAGCAGCATGGCCAGCGAGAACAGGAAGTAGGATGCCTTCCAGCCCAACCCCTGTGTCATCATGCTGAACTCCGACATGCCGCCGATGCTGGCGATCAGGTTGAGCGGCAGGAAGACTACATTGATCATGGTCAGGTTCTTGAGCAGGACGTTCATGTTGTTGTTGATGATCGTGCCGCGGGCATCCATCAGGCCGGAAAGAACCGTGCTGTAGATCTGCGCTTGCCGGGCGCACTGCTTGCTTTCCAGTACGATATCGTCCAGAAAGTCGATCTGGGTCTTGCTGAATCCCAGAGCGGCAGACTTGGAGGATAGCTTGAGCAGCACGGTCTGATTGCCCTCAATGGCGGTCAGGTAATAGGTCAGGCTTTCGCTGAGGGCGAACATCTGCAGCAGGTAGCGGTTTTCCATCGAGGCGCTGATCTTGGATTCAAGTTCCATGGTGATCTGCTTGATGACCTTCAGGTGCCCCATGAAATGCCGGGTGGTGGCGAACAGGAACCTGAGCAGCAGGTCGGTCGGGCTGACAACCCCATGGAAATCCTTGGGCGAAAACTGTACCAGATCTTCGCCGCAGATCATGGTCAGGCCGGGGCCATTGAGGAAGATGCCGACCGATGAGACATCAAAACGAAGCTGCAGGTCGGCAGCGACCTGTTTTGGCAGTTTCCAGATTACGGAGATGCGCTCGACCTCGAATTCCACCCGGGAAATCTCGTCCGGATCCAGCGCGGAATCCAGGTCGTAGCCGTCTATTTTCAGTACATCCAGGATGTGGCGTTTTTCCTGGTTGTCAGGCGTGTCGATCACACAGACCGGTGCGGTCTCGTCTGATGTGTTGACCACAACGCCATTTTTGATTTCAAAGAATCTTTTCATGGATTACCCCCTGCACGGCAAGGTGCCGTTTGTGGCAACAACAGTGCAATGCGGTACGACTGCGCACACAGATGCACATGCAGTCCGGGTAGGGCACTGATGCTGTCACGATATAAAATTGGATTTGAGAGGGATATCCGTTCAGGGGATATCTGCCTCCGGGGTGCCCGCTTTGTCAGACGCGGACTGCCCACAGGCAGAAAAGGAAACTGCTCGGGTGCGGTTAACGCCGGGAAAGCGGGTAGGGTAAGGGCGGCTTGTTACTATGACTGTCCAATTGTAATACCACCACCTTTCTTAATGTGTCTGGCTGCCGGTGTTGCGCATTGCAGCGCCCCGGTAAACAGCCGGTAAAACTGTCTATCGGTTTTAGTTAAATAAGTCAACGCTTTGTTGTCGGGGAGGCGGCGCCGTTTGTTCAATCGGTGACAGATCTCAGCTTTTTACGCATGGCATTGATCCGTTTAGCTGCCAGGCGCTTTTCCCTGGCGATGCGGGGCACCTTGGTGGCGACGCGTCTTTTTGCCTTCTGCTCGCGTTTTTTTAATGCCGCTTGTAGACGGATCATAGCCATCTCGCGGTTCTGTATCTGCGATCGGCTTTCCGAGGCCTGGGCCACGATGCCGCTGGGCAGATGGCGAATACGCACCGCCGAATCGGTGGTATTGCGGTGCTGGCCTCCCGGCCCGGAGGCGCGGTAAAACTCCACCTTTATGTCACTTTCCCTGATCTCGATGGTCATCCCTGGTGCCTCCGTTTTAGCATGCGTGTTAGGATCGTATCCAGTGAAGAGGCGAAGCGTTGACGGTCAGTATTGCCGAATTGCCCCGGTCCGCCATGAATCATCCCGGCAACGCGCAACTCCTGCATCAGGTCGCGCATGGAGAGGCGTTCACCCACGTTTTCCTCTGTGTAGCGCTCGCCGCGCGGGTCGAGCCCGATGGCCCCTTTTTCCACAATCCGGCCAGCCAGCGGGATGTCGGCGGTGATGACCAGGTCGCCGGGGGCGGCATGCTCAACAATATAGTCGTCAGCCACATCGAAACCATCGGAAACCACTACTGAAGTGACCATGCGGGAGTGGTGTTTGGACAGCCCCTGATTGGCAACCAGTACCACAGGCAGTTCCAGTCGCTCCGAAGCCCTGAATACGATCTCCTTGATTACCCGCGGGCAGGCATCTGCATCAATCCATATTTTCATGCAACCCTTCCTGCTGTCTAACTAAGCCGTCCGCCTCAGATTATTCTGCGTTGCACTCGTATTTGTAGCCCACGCCATAAACCGAGTGGATTAACTCCCTTTCGGGCTGCAGCAGGGCCAGCTTCTTGCGCAGCTTCTTGACATGGCTGTCAATGGTCCGGTCGCTGACCACCCGCACATCGGGGTAGATGCGGTTCATCAGCTGGGAACGGGTGTAGATCCTGCCAGGCGCCGAATAGAGGATCTTCAGCAGTTTGAACTCCACGGCGGTCAGCTCCAGCGGCTGACCGCAGAGTGTGGCCTGGTGGCGCAGCTCGTCCATGGTCAGTCCCCGGCCAGTCGGGACAAGGGGCGGGTCGCTGCGCCGCAGCACGGCCTTGACACGGGCGACAACCTCACGCGGGCTGAACGGTTTGCAGATGTAGTCATCCGCCCCCAGTTCCAGTCCAAGCAGACGGTCGATTTCCTCGATGCGCGCGGTAAGCATGATGATCGGCACGGATGAAAAGGCACGGATCTCCTTGCAGATCTCCAGGCCGTCACGGCCGGGTAGCATCAAATCGAGCAGCACCAGTCCGGGATTGCTCACCCGAGCCAACCCGGCCGCCGTCAGGCCGTTATCGGTGCAGAGCGTCTCGTAGCCGGCCTGCTGCAGGTAGTCTGCCAGCAGGCTGGACAGCTTCTGTTCATCTTCCACAATCAGTACGCTGGTACTCATGTCCCCTGCTCCAGTAAAGGAAGTATCACCGTGACCGACAATCCGTCAAGTGATGATGGCGCAGCTGTGATCCGGCCGCCGTGCGCCTCGACTATGTTGCGGCAGATTGAAAGGCCCAGCCCGGCCCCGCCCAACGCGCGGCTGCGGGAACCTTCCACCCGGTAGAGCCGGTCGAACAGGCGCTCCAGCGCCTCTGGCGGCACACCGGGTGCGCTGTCGTCAAAGCGGATGACCACGCTGCTGCCCGCCGGTTCCAGCTGGACAGACAGCTTTCCGCCGCTGTCCGTGTATCTGAGGCTGTTCTCCAGCAGATTGGCGAACAACTGATGCAGCCGTTCGCCGTCAGCCAGAACAGGCACTGGGGCGACCGGAATGGCAGTTTCCAGCTGGATGCCCCTGGCGCTGAACTCGCCATGGAACACCTCGAGCGCCTCCGCCAGCAGTGCTGCGCAGTCCAGCTCCGATTTTTTGAAGCTCATGGCACACAGGTCGTATAGTGAAAGCTGGTACAGGTCATCCACCAGTCGCCCAAGCCGCAGCACCTCGCCGTGCAGCGAGGCGATGCTTTCCTGGGTGCAGGGGCGGACACCGTCCTGAATGGCCTCGATCTCGCCCCGCAAAATGGCCAGCGGTGTGCGCAGCTCGTGGGAGATGTCGGCAATCCACTGACGGCGGGCCTGATCGTTTTTTTCCAGTGTGGCGGCCAGCTGATTGAAATCTCCGGCCAGTCGCCCGATTTCGTCCCTTGATTCCGCCGTGACGCGCACGGTATGGTCTCCGGCCGCAAGCCTGTGGGTCGCGGCTGCCAGGGCATGAACCGGCCTGACCAGCCGTGACGCCAGCAGCAGGGACAGCCCGCCGGCCAACATGACCACCACCACTGCCACAACCAGCAGTGATGTTTTCTGCTGCTGCAGGAAGCGCTGCTGCAGCGGGTCGGGCGTGCCCGATGGCGGCAGTATGGCCAGATAACCTGCCACCTGACCGCCATGCATCAGCGGTACGGTTCGATCCGATTCCGCCGGGTTGCCGCTGCCGATCAGCAGCTGGCGGTCGGGGGTCATCAGCATCAAGCGTTGGTCGAAAAGTCGAGCCATGTGCGGGGGCAGTCGGTCTGGTGGTTGTCCGTCCGGCAGGGGTGAAGGTGGCGGATCCCCTGGAGGCGGTCCGGGGAAATACCTGCCCGACGGCGGAGTCAATTCCCCGGGCGGGTGGACATGCATGGACTCGGCGATCATCCGCTGCCAGAGGCGGGGATTTGACTTCAGCCGCTGCCAATCATTGCGGGCGGCAAATTCCTGCTCCAGTCGTGCTGCCAGCTTGGCCATGCCGGCCTTTTCAATGGAGTCGACGTACTGCTGGAACCCGCGTCTGATCTGCCAGTGGGTGCTGACGACCATGCTCGCCACCGCGATGATGCATGCCGCCAGCATGGCCAGGAACAGCTTGTGGGTGATGCCGGTTTTCATGTTCAACCTTGTCTGTTTTGATGATATCCGCCCGACATTTTTACCACAGCTTGTCTGCTACATGTCAGATACAAATTGGACGGCCAGGCGTTTTCACATTGTTTCCACATTTCTTGCCCATTTGAAACCGATAGGCATAACAGATATGCAAGTCCGCCGCTTATCAGGTGGCGGGCGACATCAAATGGAAAGGGGTATCACAATGACCAGTTCGATCAGCAGTACCAGCAGCAGTGTCACTTCAGCCATGCTGAAGCAGATGCAGGAGGAGATGTTCAAGAAGGCTGACAAGAACGGAGATGGTGCTATCAGCTCCGACGAGATGAGTCAGATGGCCTCCAGCGGCAACACCCAGGGGAGCGGTGTATCAAGCGCCGACATGTTCAGTCAGATCGACAGCGACTCTGATGGTGCAATCAGCCGTCTGGAATCGGATGCAGCCATTGCCAAAATGGCCCAGCAAGGCAGACCTCAGGGGCCGCCACCACCCAAGCCGGAAGAGTCGGAAGATGAGTCCAGCATCAACAGCCTGCTGGAAGAGTTGAGTAGCGCCCTGGAATCGGGCGATACGGAAACCGCACAGGAAGCCCTGGCCGCACTGCAGGAGCAGGTCGCTTCGGATGGCAGCACCAGCGCCAACAATCCGTTTCTGAAAGACCTGGAGAGTCTGTCCAAGGCCCTGGAATCGGGCAGTACCGACGAAGCCGAAACTATCCTGGCCGGCATTGAAGAGAAGATCTCCAGTCAGGGACCGCCGCCTCCCAAGCCGGGTGAAGGTGCCCAGGCGCAGAACTCAGGCTCGGAAGACTCTCTGGCCAGCACGCTGCAGGCCCTGCTGGAAACACTGGAAGAGGATCAGTCCGGTACCGCCGGCGCCATAGACAGTGAGCTGAAGAAACTGCTTACCAGTGCCATTGAGAGCTATCTGCAGCAGAGCAGCGCCAGCTACGGCCAGAGCAGCTCCAGCGGCCAGATATCATCGACGCTGTATGCATGAATGTCACGCAATGGGCCGGACCTTTTCAAGGAGGCTTGTGATGCCGACTGACTGAGGCATGGCGCCGGAGTCTGCCAGCAATGGGCCGGGACGGTCTTGAGAGGGTAAAGCAGACAAGGCGTGTGACATCGCAGCCCCCTGCCATGGTTCAAGCGGCAGGGGGCTTTTGGTTTGTATTTAGGCCTGCTTGACGCAGGTGACGTACTTCAGGTAGCGTCCTTCCGGAAAGCTGACCGGATAAGGGAAGTCTTCCGGCTGGCCGGACAGGCTGATGACTCGCAATTCACAGCCGGCCTTGAGCGCACCACGGCGCAGTTCCTTGAGGTAATCGGCCACATCCAGTTTCTGGTGGTTGGATGAGGTGATCATCAGTCCGCCGTCTGTCAGCAGCGGCAGGGCGGCCGTAACCAGTTCGGAGGTGCCGCCACGGGTGGTGAAGCGGTTTTTGCTGGTGGTGGAAAAGGAGGGCGGGTCCATCAGGATGAGATCAAAGACCCGTTTTTGCGTCGTCAGGTCGGCCAGCGCGGTCAGACAGTCGGCGGTGATGAATTCGTAACGTTTGGGATTCAGCCGGTTGGCGCCGAAGTTGTCCATGGCCCAGGCATTATAGCCGGCAGAGGCATCCACGCTGGTCACCCGCTCGGCCCCGCTGGCAGCTGCGGCTACGGAAAAGGCGCCGGTGTAGGAGAAGAGGTTCAGCACCCGTTTGCCTTCCACGCGGGTCATCAGGTCGCATCGGTTGCGGCGCTGGTCCAGAAACAGCCCGGTATTCAGCCCCTGCTCCAGGCTGACCAGAAAGGTTAGACCGTTTTCGCGCACCTCCAGGCGCTCGTGTGCGGTCTGGCCGGCCAGCAGTTTGCCATAGCGCTTGCTGCTGACGGTTGCCTCCAGTTCACGTGTGTTCTGGGGGCGCGTTTTTTCGTAGATACCCTGAGGCTCGAGCAGCTCCTGCAGGACGCGCGTAACCAGTTTCAGGTGCGGTCGCCAGCCGGCGCAGTAGATCTGCACCATCAGGTAATCTGCATAGCGGTCGACCGTCAATCCGGGCAGGCCGTCCCCTTCGGCGTTGACCAGCCGAAAGGCATTGGTGTCGCCCAGGTCGGCATGGTTGCGGCGCAGGTCGATGGCGGCCAGCAGCTGGCGGGTGAGCCAGGCGTGGTCCAGGCTGATCCGCCGGCGCGACAGTACCCGTGCCACAATCCGGTCGGTCGGGTCAAGCAGGGCGGTGGCCAGAAAGCGCCCCCCTTCGTCGGTCAGGCTGACCAGTTGGCCGGGCTGCCCGGCTGGCCAGCGTTTCGTCCATCCGTCCGCCACCACCCAGGGATGCCCCAGTTCCAACATCCGCACGGTTTCCGACCCGACGATTCTTTTTTCATGCTGCGTCATGCTTGAGCTCCTTTGGTGAAAAAACTGAATCCGTGACACCTCCATGCCTTCGTTGGTCCGAAAGGCCTCTGCCTTTGCTTTTCAGGCAGCTAGCGCCTTTTCGGCGAAGGACCAGCAGGGAGAGAGGTTTGCCACGGCACGGCGACGTGCGGGCCCCGGCTCTTTCGGACACTACGGCATTCTGGCGTTACGGATTCAGGAAAACAAAAGGGGAACGGGCGCGCGGCCTGATCCCCTGGTTGGTGTCTGACAAAGTATGTGCGTTACATCTCCATGATGACTGGCAGTATCACCGGTCTGCGTTCGATGGTTTTCTTGAAAAAGCGCCTCAGGGACTGCCGTACCACCTGCTTGACCTCCTCGCAGTCGCAGCGCACTTCCTCATTGAGCTCGTTGAGCGCCTCTGTGACGATGCCGCGGGCAGTCTCCAGGTAATCCTGGCTCTCGTCCTCGAAGACGAAGCCGCGTGATACGATGTCCGGGCCGTAGATAATCACGCCGCTGGACTGGTTGATGCCGATGATGACCACCACCATGCCGTCCTCTGACAGGTGCTTGCGGTCCTTGAGTACGACCTGCCCCACGTCGCCGATGCCCTTGCCGTCTACAAAGACCCGTCCGGATTCGACCTTCTCGATAATGGCGCCGGTTTCGGCATAGAAAGAGATCACGTCGCCGTTGGTGGCCAGCAGACAGCGTTCCTCCGGGATGCCGGTCTTGCAGGCCAGCTCGATGTGTTTGACCAGGTGGCGGTATTCACCATGGATCGGGATGAAGAAACGCGGCCGGACGGTGTTGAGCATCAGCTTGAGCTCTTCCTGGCAGGCGTGGCCGGAGACATGCACCTCCGAGACCCGCTCGTGGATCACTTGGGCGCCGCGGCGATAGAGATGGTTGATCAGTTCGGAGATGGTGCGTTCGTTGCCCGGTATGACGCGGGAAGAGAGGATGACGGTGTCGCCCTTTTCCAGTTTGATCTGTTTGTGGTCATCCATGGCGATACGGGTCAGGGCGCTCATCGGTTCACCCTGGCTGCCGGTGGAGATGATGCAGACCGCTTCCGGCGGCAGGTGGTTCAGTTCGCGCAGGTCCATGAACGCCTCTTCCGGGATGGTCAGGTAGCCTAGCTGGCGGGCGATGCGCACGTTGGCGATCATGGAACGGCCGTTGAGCAGGATCTTGCGACCGCAGTGGATGGCTGCGTCGGCCACCTGCTGCACACGGTGGATGCTGCTGGAAAAGGCGGCCACGATGATACGGCCCTGGCATTTGGGAAAGATGTCCTCGAAGGCTTCGCCAACGGTTTTTTCCGAGAGGGTAAAGCCTTCCCGCTCCACGTTGGTGGAGTCGGACAGCAGGGCCAGCACGCCTGCCTCGCCGTAGCGCGAGAGTGAGGCCAGGTCGGTCAGCTCCCCATCCACCGGGGTGTGGTCGATCTTGAAGTCTCCGGTGTGGATCACAACCCCTTCCGGGGTGGTGATGGCCAGGGCGCAGCCGTCGACAACGGAGTGGGCCACGCGCAGGAACTGGATGCTGAAGCAGCCAAGGACAATGGTCTGGCGTGGCTTGACCGTGATCAGCTCCACCCGCTCGTCCATCTTGTATTCCTTCAGTTTTTCTTCAACGAAGCCCAGTGTGAGGGCGGTGCCAAAGACCGGCACATTCAGCTCCTGGAGCACGAAGGGGAGCGCGCCGATGTGGTCTTCATGACCATGGGTCAGGCAGATGGCCCGCACACGGTCCCGGTTTTCCCTGACCCAGCTTATATCCGGGATGACGTAGTCGATGCCCAACATGTCCGGTTCTGGAAACATCAGTCCGCAATCGATCAGGACAATGTCGTCGCCGCATTCGTAGGCCATGATGTTCATGCCGATTTCGCCCAGGCCCCCCAGTGGGATGATCTGGAGCGGGAAGTTTGATGCTGTCATATCTATCTCTCTCTCTGCAGCGGCACCAGGCTGCGTATCTTTTCGTCACAGCGGGCGATCCACTCCTGTCCCGGCGCCTTCAGCCATTTGACCGCATAAAATGAACTGCGCAGGGAGCGGTAGGCGATCAGGGCGCGGGTGATGTCTCCGGCAGCCTCGTTCGATTCGCCCATCTGCCAGAGTTTTTCGGCAGCCTGCTCAACGGTGCGGCTGGCGGGCAGGTACATGCGGATGGCTGATTCAAAGCCGGCCACAGCTGCGGGGAAGTCGCCGGCGGCCAGGGCCTTTTCCCCGGCGCGGTACTGGGTCTGCATGCGCCACCAGGTGTTAGTGGCCATCAGCAGTAGGCTGATGGCAATAATGAAGGTGATGTTGACCATGATTTTTGAAATGTTCTGTTGCATAGGCTTACCTGAAAAAACCGGGCACGAAGGTCAGCAGCAGCCCCACAATGGTCAGGGCCACCCCGGCCAGCACGGCTGCTGCCGCACCGATATCCCGTGGATGGGGCAGGGTGTGGCTGGCCGGCAATCCCCAGATGATGGCGGCCAGTCCGATCACCGGCAGCGGTATGAACCAGATCCCCTCCGGCATCTCAGCTCTCCAACGCCGATGAGATGGAGCTATGGACCTTTTCCTGCAGCCGGTTTTCTGCTTCGTTGCGTGACAGGTTGTTGTCGGGCATGATCGCCGGATGCAGTGTCACACTGATAATGCCGGGATGGAGCATCTTGCGCCCGGCAGGATTGATGCGGCCGCTGCCGTTGATGGTCACCGGCACGACCGGCACCCCGGCCTTCTGTGCCAGCATGAAACCGCCCCGTTTGAAGGGCAGCAGCTTCAGATCCCGCGTGCGGGTGCCCTCCGGGAACATGACCACGCTCTTGCCTGAGCGGATGATGCGGGCGGCGTTTTCCATGCTTTTAAGCGCCTTGCGGCCGTCGCTGCGATCCAGGGGGATGTAGCCGCCGCGCCGCATGGAGGCCCCGAAGACCGGATAGTCAAACAGCTCTTTCTTGGCGATCCAGTGAATCTGTTGGGGGATGTGGGCAATCATGGTCAGGATGTCGAAGTTGCTCTGGTGATTGCTCATGAAAATCACCGGGCCTTCCGGAATGTGCTCCAGCCCCTGTATCCTGACACGCACGCCGGCTATGCGCAGGGAGATGCGTGACCATAGCCGGGCATGCATGGCATAGACTCTGCCGCTGTTGTCAAAAAAGGTACAGATCAGGGCGCTGGCAGCAAAAATTAGGGTCAGCGGTATGAACACCGCCAGAAAAAGGTAGGCGCGAACCATGAAAAAACTCCTGTTATTGACCGCATAATGTACTTTCTATAATCCTGTGAGTCAAACTAAATGATTGCAGACCGGCGGGTGTCAACTGGCGGTTGATAATATGTGAATAAGCTCTATAATCAGCGCATCGCTATTACTAACTGCCAGAGACAAAAATGACTGTTATGAACCCACGCAACTGCCTGATAGGGCGACAGCCCATCCTTTCCAACAACGAGCGCATTGTCGCCTATGAGCTGCTTTTTCGCTCGATCCGATCCGGCAATAGCGCCGACGTACAGAATGCCACCTATTCCACCGCCAATGTCATCAACAACACCATTACTGGTTTCGGGATTGAGAACCTGCTGGGCGAGCACCACGGCTATATCAACCTGGATCATGAAATGCTGATGAGTGATGTGATCGAACTGCTTCCTAAACAGCAGATCGTGTTGGAGCTGCTGGAAACACTGGAGGTGAACGCCGGGCTGATTGAGCGCTGCCGCGACCTGAAGGAAAAGGGCTTTACGCTGGCGCTGGACGACCACGAGTACAGCCCGGTCTACCGCGATCTGTATCCCCTGGTGGATATTGTTAAGGTGGATCTGCTGCAGACACCGCTGGAGCGTGTGGCCGAGATGGTAGGGAATATCCGTCCCTTTCCAGTCAGGCTGCTGGCGGAAAAGGTGGAAAGCCGGGAGCAGTTTCTGGCCTGCCGGGACATGCATTTTGATCTGTTTCAGGGTTATTTCTTTGCCCGTCCATCCGTGCTGGAAAAGCGTAATATGGATGAATCCGGGGCGCTGCTGCTCAAACTTTTGCACATGCTGGAAAAGGATGCCGATACAAAGGAGATTGAAAACGCCATCAAGAGTAGTTCTGTATTAAGCTACAAGCTCCTGCTGCTGGCCAATTCGGTCGCCTATGCCCCCCGCGAGCCGGTTGAGAACGTCGGGCGCGCCCTGGCGCTGGTTGGCCGCAATCAGGTCAAGCGCTGGATCCAGCTGGCATTTTTTGCTAAAGACAACTGCCAGGCCAATGAAAATCCGATGATGGATATGGCGGCAGTGCGGGCAGGCTTCATGGAACAGCTCGCCATGCGCCATCCACTGCTTTCACGAATGTCGGATGCACCGGACAAGGCCTTCATGGTTGGCATACTCTCGCTGCTGGAGAAGATCTACAGCATATCGATTGCCGAACTGATCCAGAGGCTTAACCTGGGGGATGACATCCAGGCCGCCCTGGCCGGCCGGGAAGGCGTGTACGGCGAACTTTTGAACGTAGCTGAGAAGAACGAGGAACTGGAGCTTGATACGGTGGGACATCTGCTGTCTGAAATGGGTATCTCCATGGGTGATGCGCTCGTGTCCCAGGTCAGCTCCTATGCCTGGAATAGTGATGCAGCCGATGACGAAGAAGAGGGGGAGGATTAGTATGCCAGACCGGCTTCAGGCAGACGGTACCACCGCAGTGATTGGCGAATGCATTGTCTCAGCCCGCTGGCTGTTCTCCCCCGGAATGCCGATTCTGGAGGGTGGGGCGCTGTTGCTGCGCAACGGCAGAATTGCCGCCACGGGGCGGCTGGACCATCTGCGCCGGGATTACAATCTGCCGCTGTTTGATTATCCCGGCTGCGCGATCGTGCCGGGCCTGATCAATGCACACACCCACCTGGAACTGACCCATTTCCCTGCCTGGCGCATACACAACCATGTGGACTACCATCCCCACCGTTTTGTGGACTGGATCATTCAGATGGTCAAGGTCAAGCGTAACCTGACGGCGGAGGACTATGCCGCTTCGTTCCGTGAAGGGGTGCGTATCTGTCTGGAGTCTGGCACAACAGCGGTGGGGGATATCGTCAGCCGGCCAGGGGCGCTGGCCGGCTACAGCTCTGACGTACTTGGCGGGCGCATGTTTTTCGAGGTGCTTGGCCAGGATCGGGGACGGCTGAGCCAGATGCTGTCCCAGGCGGTCGAGTCTGCCCGGGCTCTTGAAGGCAGCGTGTTCAGTGCCGGGCTGGCTCCCCATGCCGTATATACCATTGGCGATGAGCATTACGACCTGATCCTGCAGGCGGCCCGGGAGGGGGCTTACCCAATGGCCCTGCATCTGTCCGAGTCGGAGGCGGAAACGGAATTCGTGTTCGAATCCGGTGGCCAACTGGCAGAGGTGTTCTATCCGTTTGTCAACTGGCAGAACTATCTGAGACCACCGCGCAGGTGCAGCCCGACCGAATTGCTGCACAGGCATGGCATGCTGACGCCGGGCACATTGGCGATTCACTGTGTGCATGTAAGCCGGGCCGACGTGGAGCTGCTCAAAAAACAGGGGGTAACGGCCGTGCTCTGCCCCCGCAGCAATGAACGCCTCAATGTGGGTGTTGCGCCGGTGGCGTTGATGAAGAAACTGGGCATCACGATGGTGCTGGGCACGGATTCCCTGGCCAGCAACGACTCGCTATCCCTGTGGGACGAGATGCGCTTTGCGCTGCAAAGCTACAATGGTCATTTGAATCCGCTGGAGCTGCTTGAGATGGCTACTGTTGGCGGGGCGACAGCCCTGGGTCTGGACGATGGGCGTGGCGCGCTGACCGTTGGACAGCGGGCTGATTTCCAGTTGATCGGCGGTTTCGGTGAAGTGAAGAGTAGCGAGTTGCTGCCGGAAAAGGTGCTGCTGCACGGGGATGTGGTCGATGTCTATGTTGCCGGCCAAAGGTACAGACAAGCCGTTGACCGTTGACCGGTCCCCAATCCCCAGTCCCTAATCCTTGTCCCTGGTCTGTCTTGATTCGAAGATATCCTCGAATACGTCCTTGATCTCGCGGAAGGCCGCCAGTATCTTCGGATCGAAGTGCTCCGGAAGGGTGCGGCCATCTCCGTTAAGGATGATGTCGCAGGCCTTGGCGTGGTCGAAACCGGGTTTGTAGACGCGGCTGTTGCGCAGTGCGTCGTACTGGTCGGCCAGCATGACGATCCTGCCCTCAATGGGAATGTCTTCGCCCTTCATGCCGTAAGGGTAGCCGCTGCCATCCCAGCGTTCATGGTGGGATGCGGCAATCACGGCGCCCATCTGCAGCATCTCGTGTGACGAACCGCGCAGGATATTCTCCCCGATCAGTGTGTGCTGCTTGATTGTCTCAAACTCTTCCCTGGTCAGCGGCCCGGGCTTGAGCAGTATCGAGTCCGGTATGCCGATTTTGCCCACGTCGTGCATGGCGCTGGCGATCGAGATGTTGTCGACGAACTCCTCCGGCAGTTCCAGATAGCGGGCGATGCTGCGGGCGTACAGGCCGATGCGCGAGATGTGCTGGCCGGTATCCTTGTCGCGCAATTCAGCCGCCGCGGTTAGCCGTTCGATGATCTCACGGCTCATGTTGGTCAGTTTGCTCAGGGCCTCGTTCAGCTCCAAGGTGCGCTGTTTGACGGTCAGTTCCAGATCCCGCTTGTAGTTCTTTTCAATATTTGTCAATCGTTTGAAATTGATGCCCTTTTCAACGGCATGCACCAGATAGGGGGGACGGTAAGGCTTGATGATGAAGTCGAAGGCACCCATCTGGATGGCCTGCACAGCTGTGTCCAGGTCGGCATAGGCGGTCATCAGCAACACCGGCGTCTCCCGGTCGAGAAAGCGGATCTTTTCCAATAGCTCGATGCCGGTCATGATCGGCATGTTCACATCGGTCAGCACCAGATCGACCGGTTCGGACACGAACTGGCGCACCGCCTCCTGGCCGTTACTGAAGGCGGTAACGTTGAAGCCGTGTTCACGCAGCAGTGTGGACACGCTATCCAGCACATAGCGGTCATCATCGACGATAAAAATACTGCCGGTGGTGTCTTTCATGCCAGTATCTCCCTGATTTTCATCAATAGCTCTTTGGGCATGTAGGGTTTGCCCAGAAAGTGCAGCAGCGGGTCACTGTCCAGTTGCTTCTGAATGATGTCTGCCGAGTAGCCGCTACAGAAAAGCACAGGTGTAAGCGGCTTTTCCTTGCGGATGGTTTTGTAGACCTCCAGCCCCTTGATGCCCGGCATGATCACATCCAGTATGGCCAGGCTGATGTGCTGCTTGTGCTCGCCGAACTTTTTCAGGGCATCGGTGCCGTCTTTGGCTTCAAGCACGCTGTAGCCGAACTCTACCAGCAGTTCGCGGTACAGCTCGCGCATGGAATCATCGTCCTCGGCCATCAGGATCACCTCCGTGCCGCCGGTGAAGTCGCTACTCTCTTCCGGTTTGGGCTCTTCCGGCACTGATCCGGCCAACAGCGGCAGGTAGATGCTGAAACAGGTGCCCTTGCCGGGCGTGCTGTCGCAGGTAATGTGGCCGTTGTGCTTCTTGATGATGCCGTAGATGATGGAAAGCCCGAGTCCGGTGCCCTTGCCGGTTTCCTTGGTGGTATAGAACGGATCGAAGATCCGTTTGAGGGTTTCTTCATCGATGCCGGCGCCGGTGTCGCTGACCGACAGGCAGGCGTACGGGCCGGGCGTGCCAAAGCCGTGCCGGGCGATAAACTGGTCGTCTAAACGGGTCTGTTCCGTGTGGATGGTGATGGTGCCTCCATCCGGCATGGCGTCGCGCGCATTGGTGACCAGATTCATCACCACCTGCTCGATCTGGATGCCGTCGGCCATGATCGAGAGCGGGCGGCTGTCCAGCTCCTGTTTCAGTTCAATCTCTTCAGTGATCAGCGGCAACAGCAGTTTCTGGATGCGGGTAATGATATCGTTTAAGTTGACCAGTACCGGGTTGGTCTCTTGCTTGCGGCTGAAGGCCAGAAGCCCCTGGGTCAGGCTGGAGCCGCGCTCGGCCGCGGCCAGTATCTGCCGGGCGGTTTCCTTGAAGGGGTCGCCGCTGGGCAGTTTAAGCTGCATGATACTGGCGTAGCCGATGATGGCGGTCAGGATGTTGTTGAAGTCGTGGGCGATACCGCCTGCCAGCTGGCCGATGGCCTCCATTTTCTGCGCGTGGCGCAGCTGGTTTTCCAGCGCTTTGCGGTCATCCATATCTTCCTTGATCGCCAGGAAATTGGTGATGTTGTGCTGGCTGTCCCGGATGGGGGATATCTGGGCCAGTTCCCAGTATAGGTCGCCGTTCTTCTTGCGGTTGTGGAATTCACCATGCCAGACATTGCCGGACAGGATCGTCTCCCACAGTTTCCTGTATTCGGCTTCGCTGGTGTGTCCTGATTTGAAGATGCTGGCCTTCTGGCCGAGCAGCTCCTGCTGGCTGTAGCCGGTTGTCTCCAGTACATGGGGGTTGATGTATTCGATCCGCCCTTCCAGATCGGTGATCATGATCGAGACCGGGCTCTGCTTGATGGCATAGGAGAGCTTACGCAGACTCTCTTCGGCCCGGATCAGCTCCTGCAGCGCCTGCTGGGCCGATTCATACATCTGGACATTCTTGATGGCCAGCGCGGCCAGTTCGGCAAAGCTCTGAATAATCTCGATCTCGTCCTTTTCAAAGCTGCTCTCATCCAGGCGCGCCAGCCCGATTACGCCAATCACCTCATTTTCGATGGTGAGTGGTATGCCGACCGTGGCCCTGATCGGGGCGAAGCCGGGCAGTTTGATCCGCTTGTCCCAGGTGCTGTAATCGGGTACGATAACCGACTCCCCATGCTCCCATGTCAGGCCGGACATGCCCTGGCCGCGTTTGAGCGGCGGTATGTCGATGCTGGCGTAGTGGCCCAGCCGGACTTGCATGAGCATTTCCTGACGCTGGTGGTCCAAAAGGTAGATGAATCCGTGCTCTGTGTTGAGCAGCTTGGCAGCGCGGCTGATGATGGCTGACAGCAGGCTTTGGAGTTCCAACCGGCTGATCATGTCCAGGGTGGTGTCGTGCAGGGCCATCAAAAATTCGTTGCGGCGTCTCAGCGCCTTCTGGCTTTCCTGTAGTGACAGCACCCCCTGTTTGATCTGGGTGACATTATCAAAACTGCCGCGGATGCCGCAGAATTGACCCTGCTCGGTGTAGACCGGCCGGCAGACGTGGTTGACCCAGATGGTTTCGCCGGTGCGGCTGACCAGGGCCAGTTCGATCGGCTCCAGACATTCACAGGTGCCTTCCACCAGTTTGTGCTGGGCCCAAAGCTCGCGGAAATCGGGGTGGATGATGCGATTGAGCAGATCCGGATCCCGGTAGAATTCGTCGTCCTGATAGCCGGTGATCTGAAAGCAGATCGGGGTGATGTAGTTGATAACGCCGCCACCGGCCTGCATCCAGAAGGATATGTCCGAGGAAAACTCCACCACGGTGCGGTAGATCTGCTCGCGTCGTTCGATCTCCTCCTGCTGGCGATCCAGTTCCGTGATCAGCCGGTTGAAGGCCGTACCCAACTCATCCACCTCGCGCAGCGTGCTTTCGGGGAACAGACGCTCTGCCCCTGTTTTGGTGGTCATCTGCCCGACATGTCTGGTCAGTTCGGCCAGTGGTGCGGTCATGTGGCTGAAGAAACGCCGCATAACCAGGAACATGACCAGCATGACCGGCAGGATGCCGATGGCGAACAGCTTGCGCAGTGTGTGCAGTGACTGGAAGGCCTCGCTGGCCGGGTAATTGGCGGCCAGGATCAGTCGCGCGGTCTTCAGGTGTTTGAATGAGGCCAGGATTTCTTCGCCGCGGCTGTTGATCGTCTCGTCGGTGCCTTCGAAACCCTTGATGGCCTTGTCCAGCAGCAGGTTGGCCCCCAGCGGTATGTCCTTCTTCATGATGCGCACGGGATCCGGGTGGTAGACCATGACGCGATCCTTGTTGAAGATGTACATATAGCCGGTACTGCCGATTTGGTGGTCGATCAGCGAACCGATGAATCCGCCCTTGACCAGGTCAATGCTGCCGGTCAGCACGCCGATGATGGCACGGCCTTCGCCGAAAACCGGTGCGGTCATCATCATGGCTGGTTTGCGTTCCCCCGATGCAAAGGTGAAGGGGTCGGATACCTGGGGTTTGCCTGTTTTGACGGTTTTTGTGATCAGTTCGCCCAACAGCGGATAACTGTCGGCGGACAATGCGTCGTCGGAATGCAGGGCGGCCACAATCTTGCCGCGGGTGTCGAACAGGAACAGGCCGTCGTCAAAGATCTGCATGTATTCGGAACGGCTGACCAGAAAGGCGTGTGCCCGGGCAGGATCGCCCATCTGGGCAGTACTGATCTTGGCCGAGGTGTCGGTCAGCAGGCGGAGTTTATTGTCAAATTTGCGATCCAGATCCTCGGCCAGAACCGTGACGGTAAAGTTCTGCTGATTGGCCACGGTCTCCTTGATGGATGCTTCGAAATATCTCAAAACAGCGAAAAGCAGGGCGGAAATCAGCAGGCAGGCCGCGATCGGCAGGTAGAGTGTCATCCGTGTTCTGAACGAAGATTTCGGTGCTGATAGCATGTTTGTTTTCCCGAATTTGCTTCTGAATGGATTGGCAATTGTGGGTGAAACTATAACACAAAAAATACGGTCAGACAGTCATTTTGGCGCATTTGTTGACAGTAGTTTGAATTTTCATGAGATTTTTGACGGGTGGATTTCCATTTTACTTCATGGGAACCATGGTCTATTATAAAAAACATTTTTTCAAAAGGACTGTTTTGTGGACAAACTGGTTATCAAGGGCGGTAAAAAACTGAAGGGTGAGGTGGAGGTCAGCGGATCCAAAAATGCGGCCCTGCCCATTTTTGTATCAACCATCCTGGCTCCGGGCATGAACCGGATCGGCAATGTACCCTTCCTGCGGGATATCAACACCACCATCAAGGTGCTGGAGTCCCTGGGGGCGAGGATTGAAGGCAATGGTCACCAGGTCTGTCTCGATACGGCAGGCATCAACAGCCATGAGGCTACCTACGATCTGGTCAAGACCATGCGTGCCTCGGTGCTGGTGCTGGGGCCGCTGCTGGCCAGGTTTGGCCGTGCGCGCGTCTCGCTGCCGGGTGGCTGCGCCATCGGCGCCAGGCCGATCAATCTGCATCTGAAGGGGCTGCAGGCCCTGGGGGCTGAAATAACCCTGGAACATGGCTATGTGGAGGCCCGGGCCAAAAGGCTGAAGGGGGCGCGGATCAACTTTGACATCTCGACGGTTGGAGGTACGGAACACCTGATGATGGCGGCGGCCACCGCCAGCTC